>ERZ808252.159-NODE-159-length-71045-cov-4.377941_pt1 | contig 71045 bp, 61 predicted proteins | sample MGYA00521242_ERZ808252 | MGnify/ENA primary metagenome ERZ808252 (study PRJEB31516, sample SAMN03275581) | gut metagenome | biome: mammalia-associated habitat; material: feces | host: Papio cynocephalus | place: Kenya | collected 2012-08-07 ... | reverse complement strand
TTTTAGTGATATATATATTGTATAATATCTTGTGGGGTGATTTTTAATGAAAAATTCTAAAAATATTTTATCATTGTTATCATTAATTACACTATTTTCAACATTATCTAGCTGTAAAAACAATGTAAACAACAATGTTTCTTCGACAAGCAGTGTGATTTCAACTATTTCTTCTACTAGTGGTTCAACATCAAGTGAGGTTGTAGATACTCCCTTATTCAAGTATGTTATTAATACTAATAATGAAGCTACTATTACTGCGATTTTGGATGACAGTGTAACTGTTCTTGTTATTCCTGATGAAATTGAAGGTAAGAAAGTTACTTCTATTGACTTGAGTGAAGAAAGTTATTCTAAAAATGTAAAATCTATTAAGTTTGGACAATATATCAATAATATTTCTTTTTATAATGTAGATTTTGATAATTTAGTTAAACTAGAAGTTGATGAAAATAGTCCTTATTTTATTGTAAAAGATAATTGCATATTTTCAAAAGAATTAGTTCGAGGTTATAAAGTCTTATATTTAGGTTGCAATTCTTCAATTATTCCTGATGAAAATGTGGCTGGATATGAAAATGTTGCTTTATATACTGGAGCCTTCTATAGCACTAAGTTAGAATCTATACATATAAGTAAAAATATTACTGATCTTGGATCTCCAGTATTTGATTGTAGCAAATTAGCTAAAATAACTGTTGCTGCTGATAATGAAAACTTTACTGATGCTGGACTAAATGTAGTGCTTGGTAAAAATGAAAACAACAAATCAATATTATATGTAACTAATAAAGATGCATTTGTTCCAAATGATTCTTCTATTTGTACTGAAATTGCTAGATATGTATTTAGCAAACTTACAATTGAAAGCATCACTATTCCAGACAATATTAATGAAATTGATTTTAACTTTTATAATTGTCCTAATTTAAAAACAATTAAATTATCAAGTGCTCTTCAAAAAATATTCTTTAATAGTGATACATTTAAAAAATGTCCTCAGTTAAGTAATATTGATACTTCTAATAATACTAATTACTATTTTGAAAATAATATACTTTATGAACCTGAGAGTCCTTCTAGTAAAACAAAATTTGTAGTTTTATCTTATATTGGTAGAGAAAGTACAGTAACTTTAGATGAAAAATTTGTACAAATTGGTACATATGCTTTTGCTAAAAATACTACATTAAAAACTGTTGCTCTTCCTGCAAAACTTAGTCTAATTGTAGATTATGCATTTCAAGATTCTGCGATTGAAAATATCAATTTAGAAAATGTTAGTGCATTAAAAACTGGTTCATTTGCTGGCTGCAAGAATTTAAAAACTGTTGAGTTATGTTCAAAGCTTACAACTTTAAATGATGGAGTGTTAAATGGAGCAGTTATTGAAAAATTAGTTATTAATCAAGCTATGCAATCACTTATTAACTTAAGAAATCAGCCTGGTGATTCCACTATTGATTCATATTCTATAGGAAACTCTACCTTTTTTACTAATTGCTACATTAAGGATATTGAATTAAAAGGTGAAGGTAATACATATGTTTTTAAAAATAATCAATTACTATCTGTTTCTAATTCACGACTACTCTTTATAATAGGAGATGATAATAATATCACTATTGAAAGCACAGTTAACTTTATAGTTAATTTAAAATTATATAGTACTGTTGATACAACTTATAATTTTCCAAGAGAAGTACTATCATTTGGTGGTTGTAAAAATATAAAAGTCGGAAAAACTTTTACCTTACCTGAAACTGTTACCATGTTATGTGATAAAGCATTCATTGCCACTGAATTTGAGGAAATTAATTTAAATAATAGTTTGCAATTAATCGGAGATAGAGCATTTATGGCTAGCAAAGTAAAGAAATTGATTTTCCCTGAAACAGTTACTAAAGTTGGAAATTATTTATTATGGAATTCAATGTGTGAAGAATTAGAAATAAAAAATGGTAAAACCCTTGCTTTTACTACTACATATTCTTTAAATGCAACTAATGTCAAAGTTTTAAAATATCATGGCACAAAAGAAGACTTAAAAACTGCTTTTACCACGAAAAAATCATTTGAAAATAATTTTCCTTCTATTCAAACAATATATCTAAAGAATGAGAGTGGAGAATTTGTTAGTGTTGCACCTTCAGAATTAACTTGGTAATTTGATTATAAATTACTAAATCAAAGGAGATGTTTTAAATCAAGTAAAAATAAGATTTAATCATCTCCTTTTTATTTTCAGACATTATTTTTTAAAGACAGTGACTGGCTCTTCACCATTAATTAATCTTTTAATATTACTTCTATGTTTGATAACTATGATTATAAAAAAGACAAAATAACTGATTGCAGTTATGTATGTTAAATGAATCATACAAGATTGGGCAAAATAAGTTCCACCATTAAAAATATTTTTATCTTTAATGACTGTAAAATCTAGTATCATTGGAATAAGAGATAAAAGAAAACAGAAAAATGAACCTAAGATTGAACAGATTGAAACTTTTCTAAAAACTTTAAACAAAGTAAAGAAAATGATAAGTCCTAAAAGAAACATAATTGGTGAAATAAATAAAGTATATCCAGCTAAACAAGCAACTGCTTTTCCACCTTTAAAATGAGAAAAGATTGGATATATATGACCAATTGAGCAAGAAAGTGCAGCAATAAAACAGATGACTTCAAAAAATTGATCGTAGTTTACAATATCCATATATGCAATTAGATAATTAAAAATTAAAAAGGTAGTCAGTGCTGCTATAAAGCATTTCATCATGTCTAAAAACATAGTCAATATACCAGCTTTCTTTGAAACATTTCTTCCAACATTAGTTCCACCAGCATTTCCAGAACCAACTTTTGAAATATCAACTCCATAATGAGAAGATATTAATTTTGAAAAAGAAATTGAACCGATAAGGTATGAAATGATTATGACAAGTAAGTATGCTAAAATTGTATAAAATATTTTCATGATTAAACATAAAAATTATATAATTAATAGCTTTAAATTCAAGTCATTTTTAGATAAAATTATTAGGTTGAGGTATAAATAATGGGTGAAGTATATAATGCTAGTAATTTAAAAGTTCTTCATGGTTTGCTTCCTGTCAGAGAAAGACCTGGTATGTATATTGGTTCAACTGATACAGTTGGCTTACATCATCTGGTTTGGGAAATTGTCGACAATGCCGTTGATGAAGCTAATGAAGGATATGGTAAAAATATATATGTTACCATTCATGATGATGGTTCATTAGAAGTTGTTGATCAAGGAAGAGGTATTCCATATGATTACAATGCTAAAGAAAAGCTGAGTGGTTTTCAAATTGTTTATCAGACACTTCATGGTGGTGGTAAATTTGATGAAGGAAACTATTCACATGCTGGCGGTCTTCATGGTGTTGGTGCTGCTGTTACCAATGCTTTATCAGTTTGGATGGAAGTTCATTCATACAAAGATGGTAGAGATCATTTTGGACGCTTTGAAAAAGGCGGCTCTAAATTTTTAGGTCTTAAAGATTTAGGTGAAACCACAAAGCGCGGTACTTCTGTTAGATTCTTACCAGATAAAGAAATTTTTGAAGATACTACTTGGAACTTTGATCGTATTGCTGCTCACTTAGATGATTCAGCATGTCTTACAAAAGGTGTCACTTTTCATTTAAAAGATGAAAGAAGCGGAAGAAGTCAGGATTATTATTATGAAAAAGGTTTACTTGAATATTATTCAAGAAGAACTGTAAATAAAGTTACATTGTGTCAACCTATTCATATTGAAGGCAAGTCTGATGATAAAATTAAAGTAGAAACTGTCTTTGGATTCATCAAAGACAATTATGATGAAAAAATTATCTCATTTGCAAATGGTGTCAGAACAAGCGATGGTGGCTACCATGTAACTGGTTTTAAAAAAGCAGTTACTGCTTGTTTTAATTCATATGCATCAAGTCATAATCTTATCAAGAAAAACGATTCATTAGATGGTGATTGTTTAAGAGAAGGACTTGTTTGTATTCTTTCTACTTGGATTCCTGAACATCTTCTTCAATTTGAAGGTCAAACCAAAGGAAAACTAGGCACTAAAGAAGCATTAGCTAGTGTCGACTCAATCATTGAAGATAAACTTTCTTATTATCTTGAAGAACATTCTAAAGAAACAGAAGCGATTGTTCAAAAAACTATCAATGAAATGAGAATCAGAGCTAAAACAGAAGAAGACAAAAGAAAAGAACGTGAATTATTAAAATCTAAAATCAATTCTTTCACTTTGTCTGATAAGTTAACTCCATGTTCAACTAAAGATTATTTAAATAATGAATTATTTATTGTTGAAGGTGATTCTGCAGGCGGTGCTGCTAAAAAAGGAAGAGATCCTAAGCATCAAGCAATTTTACCATTAAGAGGTAAACCTAAAAATACTACTGAAGTTGATGATGAAAAGACACTTTTAGGTAATAAAGAAATTGCAACACTCATTTATACAATTGGTGCTGGATTTGATGATGATTTTAAAATTAAAGATATTCATTATGGAAAAGTCATCATCATGACTGATGCTGATGATGATGGAAGTCATATTCAATCACTTCTTTTAACTTTCTTTTATAACCATATGAAACCTTTGATTGATAACGGGCATGTTTATATTGCCTGTCCTCCTTTATATCGTGTCTATAATACTAAAAAAGAAATATATTGCTATGATGATAACGATTTAAAAGTTGCTAAAGATGAGATTGGTAAAGGATATAAAATCAATCGTTATAAAGGTTTAGGTGAAATGAATTACACTCAGCTTGCTAAAACAACAATGGCTAAAGATAAACGAAGACTCATTCAAGTTAAAATCACTGATGATGATGAATGCTCAGATAAAATTTCTTTATTCCTTGGAAAAGATAGTGATCGAAGAAAAGAGTGGGTTGAAAATAATATTGACTTTGTTGTCCGCGATGCATTCACTAAGGAGGTGAGCAATGAAGAAGAATAAAGAAGTTATTATCAATGAGAATATAGTCGATTCTCCATTAAATGATGTTCTTATCAATGCTTTTGATCGCTACGCCAAAGCTGTCATATCAGATCGTGCTATTCCTGACGTTAGAGATGGTTTAAAACCTGTTCAAAGAAGAATCATCTATGATATGTATAAAAGTGGATACACCTTTTCTAAACCAACAGTCAAATGTGCAACGATTGTTGGTCATATCATGGGTCATCTTCATCCTCATGGTGATTCATCAATTTATGATGCTTTAGTTCATCTTTCTCAAGATTGGAAAATGTCAGTTCCACTCATTGCTTTCCAAGGTAATAATGGTGGTATTGATGACGATCCAGCTGCTGCATACCGTTATACTGAAGCTAAACTTGCACAAATTAGTGATTACATGACCGCTGATTTAGATAAAAAGACAGTCGATATGACACTCACTTTTGATGATAAAGCATTAGAGCCAATTGTTTTGCCAAGTAAGATTCCTAATCTTCTTATAAATGGTACTCAAGGTATCGCTGTTGGTTGTGCAACCTATATTCCACCACATAATTTGAATGAAACTATTGATGCGGTTATATATCGTATGGAGCATAAAAGATCAACACTTGATGATATTTTACAATGCATTAAAGCTCCTGATTTTCCAACTGGTGGTATTTTAGATGATAAAGAAGCTATCAAAAATTTATATGAAACTGGTAAAGGATCATTTTATTTATATTGTAAAACAAGAATTGATGAAGAAAATAATGAAATTCATATCGTAGAAATACCATATGGCGTTGTTAAAAAAGACTTAGTCTCTCAATTAAATAAGAGAAAAGAGAGTGATTCTCTTGATAATATCGATGAAATCTTAGACGAATCGGCTGAGGACTATATTGATATCTGCATCAAGATAAAAGATGGTGCTTCTGCAAGCGATATTTTAAATTATTTACAATCAAAAGGTGCTTTAAGATCAACTATCTCATGTAACTTCTTAGCCTTAGATAATGGTCATCCTAAAACTATGTCACTTATTGAGATAATTGATAGTTATATTAATCATCAAAGAAGTGTTTTAACTCGTTCATTAAATTTTGATTTAAAAACTGATAGTGATCGTCTTGAGATTGTCTTAGGTTTAATTAAAGCATATCCTATCATTGACGAACTTATTGCAAAAATTAGAAAATGCAATGGTAAAGAAGATGTCAAAAATATGATTCAAAGAGATTATGGTTTCTCTGAAAGACAAGCTGAAGCTATTGCTATGCTTCCTTTATATCGTTTATCAAATACTGATATCATGGCTTTAAGAAAAGAAAATGACGAACTCAACGCTAATATCACACGATATAATGATATTTTAAGTAATCCAAATAAATTAGATAGAGAAATTATTAATACATTAAAATCAATCAATAAGACATTTACTATAAATAGACGTACAACCATCTTAGATAGTAAATATGAATTTGAAAGTGTTTCTGCTACTAAACTCATATCTAAAGAAGATGTTTATGTCATGATTACAAAAGCTGGATATGCCAAGCGTTCATCAATTAAATCATATCAAGCAAGTTATGAAGCTAATAAAGCTGATAATCCACTTGGCTTACCACGCTTAAAACCAGGTGATTTGATTGTTTTAAATAACAAATGTTCAACACATGATAATATTTTATTATTTACTGACTTAGGAAATTATGCCTATGTTCCTGTTCATCTTCTTACTGACTTAAAGTGGAAAGACGAAGGAAAACATTTGAATAATTTGATAACAATGTCAAATAATGAAAAAATTATCAAAGCATTCTTTGTAAATGATTTTAATTCTAAAATCAATGTGGTTATCTTAACTAAATTAAACAAAATTAAACGTGTTTCCTTAGACAATTTTAAACAGGATAAAATAACTAAGAAGCCTTTAAGAGCATGTAAACTTGCTGATAAAGATGATAAAGTCGTCTCCGTCTGTATGACAAGTGGTAATTCAGATATCATTGTAGTTGATGCATTAGGCAGAAGTTCACGTTATAATGAAAATGAGATTGATTTAGTAAGCCCTGCAGCTATTGGTGTTAAGGCTATTTCATCAGGCTTAGATCAAGCTAATATGATCAGTGTTATTTCAATCAATTCTGATGAAAATCCCTATCTATTTGTCTTGTCTTCAAGGCGCGCATGCCGTTTGATTTTAGCTTCTAAAGTTGATAAAACTGATCGACTTGGTGCTAAAACAAATTTAGTTAGAATCTTTAAAAAGAATCCAATGAAATTAGTTTCAGTTACTAAGATTGAAAAACAACGTGGTGATAGTCTTTTAAATTTAGTATCGGTTGTTACCAATGATAAAATGGCAACTGTCGATATAAAAGATATTGATCCTATTGATGTCAATTGTGAGATGAGAGAAAATATCTCAAATCTTGGAAATGAAAATGTGATTGGTGTCAATGAGAATGGCCAATTCATTGATTCAAATTTTAAAATAGAAACACCAACTGAAATTAAAACAGTAAAAGCAAAGGTCAAAAAGACTAATAATACTGATGAACAAATATCATTATTTGATCTTTTTGAAAAAACTATGAAGAAATAGATGAAATTTAAAATTGATTATCATATTCAATCTATTTATAAGTTGGATTTAACTTTTTTAAAAAAATCACATATTAAAAATCTTGTGATTGATTTAGATCAAACTTTAGATTCACCTTTTTCGGTTATACCATCATCTGATGCTTTTAAATTAAAGGATGAGCTGAATAAACTTGATATAAAGATGTATGTGATATCCAATAATCGTTTAAAAAGAGTTAAACCATATTGTGATAAATTAAAAGTTACTTATTTGTCGCGTGCTAAAAAAACTAAAAAGAAACGTATTTTACAATTTTTAACAGAAAATGATATAAATATTAATGAGACATTATTTGTAGGCGATCAACTTCTCACTGATGGAATATATACTAAAAAAATAAATGGTTTATTTCTTCTTGTTGAACCACTTACTGATGTAGACAATATTTTTACTAAAATCAATCGAAAGATTGATATAATAATAAGAAGGAAATTACTAAAGCGTAATCTGCTTGGAATAGAATTAGGAGGTAAATAATATGGCTGATAAATTAAATGGTGTTACTGCTCAAATTCGTGTTAGAAGATGCTATGGTTGCGGAGCAATATTACAAGATCAATATCCAGATGAAAAGGGTTATATTCCACCTGAAAAATTTCAATCTGAAGATGAAAATCTTTGCCAAAGATGCTATAAATTGCGACATTATTCAACCTATAAGGAAGCACCTTCTTTAAATAATGAATATTTAACAATTTTAAATGATGCTAAAAAGAATAATGATTTGATTGTTTATGTTATTAATGCATTTACCATGGATTCATCAATTATATCTAATATATCTTCATATTTGTCCGATAATGTTTTGATTGTTATCAACAAAAGAGATATTGTTCCATATATAGCTGATAGCCGTTTAATTGCAAGATGTGAAGAACTTCTTGCTGCTAATAATATAAAAGTTAAAGATATTATCTTAACTTCATCTGCTAATAATAATTCTGTAAATATTGGTGAGATATTTGACAAGATTGAAAAAATGAGAGATGGTAAATCAGTTTACTTTATTGGTGTTAACCAGGTTGGTAAATCATCGCTTGTTAATTCACTCTTGAAGCAATATAAAAATAACACTAATAAGATGATTACTACTTCACCTTATCCAAATACGACACTCGATGTTATCTCTATTCCTCTTGATAATTTCTCATATATTTATGATACTCCAGGCATTGAAAATCCTGATTCACTCATTTCACATATTGAGCCTACAATTTCGAGATTTCTTCTTCCTAGAGATAAAATTAAAGCAAAGACAGAAGTGTTAAAAGCTGGTCAATCATTAGTTATTTCTAATTTCTTCAGACTAGATTTATTGGACGGGAAAAAAGTTGATTTTACATATTATCTAGCTCCAGATTTACCAATTTATAAAATCAATTTAGCTAAAGCTGATAACTATTTAAATGAACTGAAAAATGAAAATAATTCTTATTTAACTAGTAAAATTAATTCATATTCTGATATGTCTACTTCTACTTTTAATGTATCTTCCAATAAAATTAATAAACTTAAAATATTTGGACTTGGCTATTTTGAATTTAAAGGTGAAGGACTTACAATTCAAACTTATACTTTAAACGGAGTTAAAGTTACTTTAGAAAATGAGTAATTCGTCTACATTTTCATTTGCCTCTTCATTAGACAGAGCTAAAAAATTAATTAGCACATTTCAAAATATACCATTAATTATCGATAATACAGATGATAACATTTATATAGATGTAGCAAAGTTGTTTTTAACTGATGCACGTTTTAATCATTCATTAAGTGTTGCAAAGCTTGCATATGATGTTTCTTGCATCAATAATGATTTGAACAAAAATGACGCATATATTGCTGGTATTTTACATGATATTGCAAAAGACCTATGCAAAGATGAACAGTTTGAATTAGCTTTAAATAATAAATATTTTCAAAATGATTTCCCTAAGTATTCTTATCATGCTTTTGCAAGTGCAGTCATTGCCTATTATATATTCAATGTCAATGATATAATTTTTAATGCTATCTCATTTCATTGCTGTGGCAAAGATAATTTAACTAAATTTGAAAAATTGATTTATACTGCTGATAAATGTGAACCAACACGCGATTTTGAAACAAGTGATGTAAGAAACTTATTGTATGAAGATATAGATATGGCATTTGTTGAAGAGATAAAACAGCAAGATGATTATTTAAAAACAAAAGGAATTGATTGCCGCAATAACATTTACACAACTTCCATGTATAATTATTATATTAAAAATTAATGAGGTAAACACTATGTTAAAAAAATATTCCACTAATAGATTAGATATTAAAAATAAAGGCACCATAACTTCAAAAAGAGTCATTCATATTGCTGAAGACTTAAGTTACAATTATGGTGAAGATGTGGTTGTATATGATGTTAAAAATAAGTCACCTTTTGTTTCTTATTACATTGTTTGCTCAGTATCTAATGAAACTAAAATGAGAAAAGTTGTTCAGGTTGCTGAAGATTCACTATATGACAATTATAAGTTGTTAGATCACAAAGAAGGTAAAAATAATTCCAAGTGGATCCTTCTAGATGCTCGTGATGTTGTTATTCAATTATTTTTACGTGATGAACGTGAGAGAGTAAATTTTGATTCTTTATATAGTGATTGTCCTCATAAAGTAGTCATTTGTGAAAAAGAACCTGTATATCGTAAAAGGAAGAAAATAAATGAGAAATAAAGCAGATAAGAAAACAGTTCTTTTAGTATTTGCTCAAAAAGAAGAATATGAGCCTTTCTTTAAGAATTTACAACACACAACCATCACTTTGTCAAATGGACTTGAATTAACAAAATCTAAGATAAATAATTACACTATTTATGCTTTTTATTCTGGAGTTGGAAAAGTTGCAATTGCTTATAAATTAGGTCTGTTTTTATCAATAATTACACCTGATTTAATAATTAATATTGGTGTAGCTGGATCAATTTCAAGTAACTTGAAAGCTTTTGATATATTAGTTGCAACCAAATCATGCTATTACGATGCTGATTTGACTGAATGTGGATATAAATTAGGAAATATGTCTGGTATGCCTTTATATTTTAATTGTGATGAAAGCTTTATAAATAATATATTAAAATGTGCAACCAGCGAAGATAATATTAAAACTGGTTTGATATTAACTGGTGATAGTTTCATTACTAAAAAATTAGTAGATAAGCAATGGTTTAAATGTTTTGATAATCCACTTGCATGTGATATGGAATCAGCTAGTGTTGGCCAAGTAGCATTTATGGCTAATGTTCCTTATCTTGTAGTGCGTGCCATATCTGATGAAGTAATAGCTTCTAAATCTAATCAAGATGATTATAATAATCAATTAAATGAAGCTAGTGAAAAAGCTGCATTACTTGTCCGAAAAGTTTTTGAAACTAAAAACACTTAGTAATAAAATAGTACTACTTTTCTACTAAGTATATAATTTCTTAAATAAATATATAACTTTTAAAAATATATTTGCTAGTATAAAAATAGTACTAAAATATTACTAATCTATAATTTTATTTATTTAGTATATGATTACTTTAAATGTTTTTATCTTTTTTTGCTACTTCGTATAATGTTTATTATGAAATAAAATAAATTATTAGTATTAAAATAGTACTAATTTTATACTAACTATATAGATCAATTTTGGTATATAATGTAATTCGTCTACTAATTTATAAATAGTAATAAATTAGTACTAATTAACTACTAAACACTAAAAATATATTCAAGTATTCTATCAATATTTTATATAAATTAATTAGTATATTTTTAGTACTATTTTATTACTAATAAATATATACAGCTATTTAGTAGTAATTTAGTACTATTTTATTACTTTTTAGTTTTAATAATTCTTGATTTTGTGATATAAATCGTGCAATCAATTATAAGAACTATCACTATTGAAAGCGTAATATAATTATTCATCGTCTTATACATAGCATTAGAATATGACATGTATATCAATTTGCCTATACCATATTTATAAGTTGAATATCCAAACGTTTCAGCCATTATTTCTGTCTTTATTCCAACGCCAATAACTTGAAGCAAGATTAGAAAAATTTTATCTTTATTTAATGGATATATAACTTTAAATAAAACTTCAATAGGATTGTTCTTCCCTTCAATTCTTAAAACATTTTCATATTCTTTTCTAGTATCAAAAGTAAATTTAGCTATTTGATAGTAAATTATAGGAAATATGACAGTAAAATTAACAATAATTTCATAGTATTTAAATTTTGAAATAAATATTAATATCAAACCAATCAATGGCATAGATTTTAATACACTGATAGTTGGACTTAGTAAATTATATATTGTTTTATAATATCCTGAAATTGATCCGAGAATTATAGCTAAAAAAAACGAAATTAGTACTGAAAATATCAACATTAAAAACGTGTATCCTAACGCTTTTAATGTATTTATATCACTAATTAGTATAAATGAATTATTTAAATTAATAAAAAACTCGTCCATCTGTGTTTTAAAACAAGTAAAAGCTAATATTTCATATATCAAGACAAACGCAATAATACCTATTACATAAGAAATATATTTCAAACTTTTTTTAAAATAATTTTTATTATTCATATATCTTTTTAAAAACCATATCAGGAATCATATTTTCACCAAATGAAAAAATATTTGAATTTTGATCTAGATTATAATTTTCATTTTTTCTGGTTTTAATTAAAAACAAATTGCCATATGTCAGCATAGAAACCAATTTATATGAGTATGAATTTGCTTTGCTTAATTTATAACCTGTAACCGCATCAATAATTAAAAAATCAGCAGATTTATTAGAAAAATTAGATGAAATCATGCTTGAAGTAGTAATATTTACATTTTCATTTTTTAATAGATTTGAAAATGCTAAAGTAGGAGCACCACTAGGTAAATATACTGAGTATTGCAATCTATTAGTTTCTTTTGCTGCAACATCATCTTCATAGTGTTTGGAAAAAATATTATGATCCATATCTATATCAAATAATTTAAAATCCAATATCAATTTTTCTTTTTTTATTTCATTAAATTCTATAAAGCCGAACCTATTATTTTTTTGTATACTTTTGATAAGTTCATAATTATAACCAAGTTGTTGATTTTGCTCTTGAATACTAAACAAATTATTAATGTTTTCAACAGTGTTTAAAGAAGAATTATTTTTCAAATCATAAAGATTAAATTTCAAATTAGCTAAAAAAGTTGTATCTAAATTATTATCTAAATCACTCCTAATAAATAATCCAGCTTGAGGGAATCCATTAGTGTTATATTTATTTGAAAATTTGTCAGTAAGATTTTCAATAACTTCAAGATTTGAATTATTGCTTAATGTTTTAGTTACAACAGGTTCAGAAGAAATAACAAAATCAATCTTTTCGTTTTGAAAATATCCACTATTTAGAACAATTGCAGTCTCTAAAACACTTTTTCCATAATATTTAGGATAAATTGCATTAACAGTTTCTTTGTTGCATGAAGTGAAAAATAAAATATTTATCAAGAAAAATATACGTGTTTTTTTTATTAGATTAATCATTTAAAAGTTCATCAATTGTCGAACCAATTTCATTTTCACTTGCTTTAATATCAAAATTAGCTAAAACTGTTTTCCCAATGCAAGCAAATGTTTCTTTTTCATCTAGTAATTTACCATTTTTATAAGCTGGTGAATATGACATAAGTGGAACTCTTTCTCTAGTGTGATCACTGCCTGTCCAAGTTGGATCATTTCCATGATCAGCTGTAATCAACAGTAAGTCATCATCCTTAAGAAGTGGTAATAATTGTCCTAAATCATTATCGAATTCTTCTATACATTTACCATATCCAATTGGGTTTCTTCTATGACCATATGAAGAATCAAATTCGACCAAATTAACAAAGCATAAGCCAGTAAAATCTCTATTTTTTGCAATATCAATAGTTTTTAACATACCATCATGATTGCTAACTGTGTGTTGACTTTCTGTAATACCAACGCCATTGAATATATCATGTATTTTACCAATAGCTATTACATCATTACCATTATCTTTTAAGTCATCAAGTGATGTTCTTCCAGCTGGTGATAATGCATAGTCTCTTCTATCACTAGTGCGATAGAAATTAGAAGCTGATGTCCCTAAAAATGGTCTAGCAATAATTCTTCCAACTTTCCATTCAGGTTTTAAAGTGATTTCTCTTGCAACCTCACAGCAATGATATAATTCATCAAGAGGAATAACGCCAACGTGGGCAGCAAGCTGCAAAACAGAATCAGCAGATGTATAAATAATTATTTTGCCTTCATTCATTGCTTCTTCGCCTAATTTTTCCAAAATAACTGTGCCACTTTCAGAGTAATTACCAATATATTGACGACCGGTTCTTTCACTCAACTCATCAATAAGCTCTTTTGGGAAGCCAGTATCAGTAAAAGTAACTAAAGGATTAGGAGTGTAAATGCCCATCATTTCCCAGTGACCTGTTAATGTGTCTTTACCATTTGATTCTTCTCTTAAAGTTTGAATATATGATTTAGGATGTTCAACTTTATTTGTACCCATTATTGTGGCAAGATCAGCAATACCTAACGAATTGATATTTGGAACATTTAAACCATTACATTTTTCAGCAGTATGAACCCAAGTATTACTTCCAGCATCACCAAACTTTTCCGCATCAGGTTCAGCACCAATGCCAACAGAATCCATAACAATTAAAAATACACGTTTAAATTTCATATTTTACCTCAACTTTCACTATTAAAATTATAGAATTTATAAGTATTATTTACAAGCAAAATGAACTATTATCTTTTGATGGCATCATCGTAAATTGAGCGAATTTTTTTGTTTTCTAAATGGGTATATATTTCAGTAGTTTCGATTTGATTATGTCCTAAAAGTAGCTGTATTTGTTTTAATTTAATGCCATTGTTTAATAATCTTGTTGCATATGTATGTCTTAATACATGAGGTCCAAATATTTTATTAATATTTGCACGTTTAGCATATTTTCTAATCGTTTGATAAAATGATTGACGACTAATTTTTAAATATTTATCATTAGTAAATAGCAAAGAATTTTTCTTAATTTTTTTAGTTAGAATATATTTTTCAATGGCAATCTTGCACTCATTTGAAAAAGGAACAATTCTACTTTTTTCTCTTTTGCCTTTCACTTTAACATATCTATCGTTAAAAGAAATATTATCATATCTTAAATTAACAAGTTCAGAAACACGCAAACCTGTAGATAAATCAAATAAAATCATCGTGAAATCCAATAAATCATCTTTGCATGCATCTAAAAGCCTGTCAACTTCATCATCGGTTAAATATTTGGGGAGTCTTCTTTCCTTTTTAGGAGTTTCAAGCTGTTTTACTGAGAATCTAATATAACCTTTTCTATTTAAAAAATAATAAAAATTTCTAATAGTTGTCATTTTTCTATTGATGGTTGATTTTTTAAAGCCACAGTCTGTTAAATATGCTAAATAGTCATCATAAATGGATATATCAAGTTCATTAGAATCTAAATCTTTATAATAATTGATAAATTCTAAAAGATCTTTTTCATAAATCTTTTTAGTAACTTCTAAGTCACCTTTTTCAGTAACAATATAGATTAGAAAATCATTTAAAAGCAGGGATATTTTCATCTTAAAATAACTTTATATCTTCATCTTTTTTAGAAGTGATCTCATCATATTTTAAATTTTCAAGACCTACTCCAACAAGTCTTAAACTTCTTCCATCATAATTATCGTCAAACATTTGTTCAATAGTTTGAAATATTTCATTTTTATTTTTAAAATATTCCTTATTTGTAAATCTTTTAGAAAAAGTTTTGAAATCTAAATCGCGATATTTGATCATGACTGTTTTAGTTTTAGCTTTCACTTTTTTTAACTCTTTATAACATTCATCAAGACAAAGTTTTTCCATATCCATAATTTCATCAATATCAGATACATCAAAATAAAAAGTTCTTTCAGACGATATACTTTTTGGTTTGCTTTTAATTGAAGTTACAACGTCAGATGAAGTCCCATTTAAGCAATCAATGTAATGCTGATAAGTATTACCAAAAATCAATTTTAATTCAGCCTCATCTTTTTTAGCTAAATCACCAATTGTATTAATGCCTATCTTTTTTAATCTTGGTGATGTTTTAATACCGATTCCATACATAGCTGATATATCAAGTGGATACAAATATTTACTGATATCTTTTTTATGGATTATAGTTATTCCTAATGGCTTTTTATAATCAGAAGCCATTTTAGCTAAAAATTTACTATCACCTAAGCCTATTGAACACTTCAATGAAATATATTTATATATATTCATTTGTAAATCTCTTAAATAATCCATTTCTTCCTCTTCATTTTTATCTTGCAAAGCTGAAGACATATCAATATAACATTCATCAATTGAAGCAACCTCTAGGATTGGAAAATCTTTTTTTAAATATTCAAACAAACGGCTTGAAAGTTCAGAATAATAATTATAATCGCCCTGAATAACTATAAGTTGAGGAAGAATCCTTTTAGCTTCCTTTGTAGGCATACCAGAATGGATACCATATTTTCTAGCTTCATATGAACAAGTCGACAAGACACCTCTATTACCATCATATCCAACAGCAATAGGTTTATTAGATAAACTAGTATCTTTTAAAACCTCCGCCTGAGCAAAGAAACAATTTATATCAATATGTACAATTTTTTTCATTATTTAAATTCGTCAATCAATTTTTTAGCTTGAAGCCTTGCTTCATCAGTAACTTTAGATGATGATAAAAGTTTAGCAACCGCTTCAACTTTTAATTCAGGTTCTAATAGCTTAATCTTTGAAATAGTTACGTTGTCTTTGCTAGTTTTTGTAACTTCATAGCAACTAATTGAAGAGGAAATAACTTGCGGTAAATGTGAAATAACAATAATTTGTGATGAAGAAGATAATTCTTTAATTTTCTTACCAACAAGGTAAGCAATTTTACCACTAACTCCCGTATCAATTTCATCAAAAACAAGAAGTTGATATGGGTCTAAAGCATTTAAAACACATTTTAAAGCTAGCATCAAGCGTGAATTTTCACCACCTGATGAAGCATTAACTAGTGAAGCAAATGGCATACCTTCATTTAGGCATACTAAAAATTTAACTTTATCAATACCATTTACTGATAATTCACAATCAGTGAAATCAATTTTAAATCCGCCAACTTTCAAACCTAATGAAACCATAATGTTTGATAATTCTTTTTCAAGTTTTAATGCACTGTTTTTTCTAATTATTGATAGCTCTTTTGCTTTAGCTATACATTTATTTTTATCAGCTTCAATTTTAATTGACATATCTTTTTTGATAGTTTCAAAATCCGAAGATTTTTCAAGACTATTTTCAAATTCTTTCAGTTTTTTTAAAATATCATTTGTTGAGTTACCATATTTTCGCATCAAGCCTTTCAAATTAAATAATCTTTCATTGACGTAATCAATCCTTTTTGGATCAAAGTCAAGACTTTTAAATTTATTTTCAAAATCATCTAAACTATCAAGCAAGTTATTAATACTTTCATTAATTTTCTTGCTTTCTTCATCTAAACTAGTATCTTTAAATTTCTTTAAATTAATAATAAGTCTTGATAGCAAATCATCTAAAGATAAAGAATTATTATTTTTAATTGACTGATATTGATTATAACTTTCAGAGATTGATTCAAAATTTTTAAGTGTTTTCTCTTCAGCAAGCAAATCTTCAATCTCATTTTCTTTTAAATCATATTTTTTGATTTCTTTAATTTGATAATTTAAATATTCTTCATCAATGTCTTTATTATCTTCAATCAATTTATTCAATTCTTTTATATCTTCTTGATATTTTACATATAAATCACAATACTCTTTCTTTATTTTAGAAATATCTTTAATTGCAAATTGATCAAGATAGAAAAGATGATTATTTTCATTTAAAAGTGATGAATTTTCTCCTTGTGAATGAATATCAATTAGATGAGAAGTGACTTCTTTATATTTACCAGCCGTAACAATTTCATCATTGATGTAATATTTAGAAGTATTATCAGTATTAATAACTCTTTTAATTAAAAGTGATTTGCCATCAACAAAATCAATAACTTCTTGATGATTCTTTATAAAATTATCATCAAGATTAAAAAAAGCAGCAACGCTTGTTTTTAAATTTTTATCCCGAATAAGTGACGTATCAAATTTCCCACCTTTTAAAATGGAAAGCGAATCAACAATAAGAGTTTTACCAGCACCTGTTTCACCAACAAGAGCAATATAAGGCGAAGTAAAGTCAATATTATTATCTTCAATCAGAGCTAAATTTTTAATATGTAATTCTTCAAGCATATACTTCTCCTTATTATATGTAACTATATTATATATAGTTTAATTTATTTATTTTTATAATTTAAAATTTTATTTATCTTCAAATAGACTGACTCATGATCAAGCTTATACCTTTTATAAAGGGAATCAATATCTCCATGTGTTACAAATTCACAATTGAATGAAAAATAATGATAATTGCCTTTATAATTTATTGAAGTTAAATACAATGATAGATAGGATACAGTCCCTTCAATAGTCGAGTAAGGATCATATATTATTACATCATTATATTGTTTAAAATCAATTTCATTTAAGATGTCATATTCAGGTAGTAAGTCAAGTAAAGTAATTAATGTATATTCATGTTTAAAATATTTTTTAATAAGTTTAAAACCTTCTTGACCGATTGCAATTATTAAAGCAGATTTACCCTTTTTATAAAGAAGATAATCTTTCATATAAATTATAGGATAATCTTCTCTTATAATGTCATCTTTAGATAATCTAATAAATGAAGGATAGTCATTAGAAAAATAATCTGCAGACATTAAATAAGTAAAACTCTTTTTATCAAATGGCATATAAATCTTGACATTAGGTATTGTTTTTAAATAAGAAACATCATACAAGCCCTGATGAGATGCACCATCGCTTCCAACTAAACCTGCACGCTCTACAAAAAATAAAGCTGATATTTTATTTCTAACTATATCTTCAATAACTTCATCATAACCACGCTGCAAAAATGTAGAATAAATATCCACAACTGGATGATAGTTTTTTAATGCAAGACCAGATGCAAATGAAATTGCGTTTTCCTCAGCAATTCCAACATCAATAACACGCTCAGGATATTTATTTTGTAATGAAGATAGTTTAGAACCAACAAGCATGGCTGGTGTAATAATAATCATTTTTTTATCATCTTCCATCTTTTTAAATAAATATTTTTCTTTCAATGACAAAAAGTTCTCTTTAGTATCTTCAACAATCAAATCATCAAATTCAGGAGATACACCATGAAAACTGCCATTTTTATCATTCATTGCCGGATAATATCCATATCCCTTTTTAGTTAATAAATGTAAAATTACCGGACCATTTTCACTGACAAGTTTAGCTTTCTTAAATGCTAAATCTAAAGCATTTAAGTCATTTCCATTAAATGGTCCAATATATTTTAAGCCTATTGATTCAAAGAAATTATTTGGCAAGACCATCTGTTTAACTTTATCTTTAATTCTTTTTAAACCATAAAATAATTTACGTGTAATTTTGTTTTTAGACATTTTTCTATTCAAAAATGAAGATGTATTAAAATAAAACTTTGAATTACGCATCTTTTGAAATTGTTTTTTCATAAAGCCTACATTTTGTGAAATAGCCATTCCATTATCATTTACGATGATGATAAGTCTTTTAATTTTATCATCAGCAAGATAATTCAATGACTCAAAAGCTAGACCATTTACAATAGAAGAATCACCAGTAACACAGATAGTATATGATGATGATTTTTCAAGCTGTTTTGCTTTAGCAAAACCAACTGCTACAGGAAGTGCATCTCCTGCATGACCAGAGCAATACTTATCAAACTTAGATTCATTTCTATCTAAAAAGGGAGATATTCCATCTAATTCACGAATATCTTTTAAGTTGCGACCGGTCAATATTTTATATGCATATGCCTGATGGCCAACATCAAAAATGATATCATCATTGATAGCATCAAAATGTCTTAAGCATTCAATAGTAAGCTCAACACTGCCTAAGTTGCTTGATAGATGACCACCATTATTTAAGCAGACCGATAATATATCACTTCTTACATCACTTGCTAAAACTTTGAGTTGATTTATTGATAAATCATCATAACCAAGTAGTGATTTAGTTTTCTTTGATGGTATTGGTGACTTCTTTTTCAAGTTCTTCAATTTTTTTCTCCATGGAAGTTATCAAATCTTTCCCCTCTAAATAATATTTTCTTGACTCATCTAAAGGAAGATTTTCATCACTTAATTTTTCTAATACTTTTTTTAAATCGTCTTCTAATTCTTTATAAGTTTTATCACTTTTTTCTTTAGCCATATTTACCTCACTTAATCACTGCTTTTTTACTGCCATCTGCAAACGACAATTTAATCTCATCATTTTTACTTAAATCAGTTGCACTTTTTATCATTTTATCATTTTTAAAGACTTTGATGTATCCACGATTTAAGATTGAATCGTCATTATATTTTTCAATTTTTAATTTATAAGAGTAGATAAGATCTTTATAAAAATTAATATTATTTTGATGTAAATAATTTAATCTGTTAGCAAATGTTTGTATATTCATTTTATTTTGTTTTACATCATTTATAAAATAATTATTTAACAAATTTTTGTATTTTTCAATATTAGTTTTAGCTACTTTTAATTTTGAAGGTAATGAAGATGAATCTAATTTGTTTTTATAATCTTGTAAAATTAGTTCATAATTATGAATGATATTTACAATTCGATTATTTAATTCATCCTTGTAACTAGAAATATCTTTTTTAATATCTTCTTTAGATACATTGATGCTTTTCCCAGCATCAGTTGGAGTAATGAAACTTTTATCAGCTACTCTATCTGCAATTGATTCATCAATAGAATGTCCAATGCATGTAATTACTGGAATTTTTGATGTTGCAATGCATATAGCAAGCTCTTCATCATCAAAAGCTGACAAATCAGTATTGCTTCCACCACCTCTTCCCAAAAAAATGACATCAACCTTATCATCATTTGCCATTTTTATTGATTTAATCATTGTTTTAGCAGCATTATCACCTTGAACCTGACACGGATATAATATAGTAGAAACAGGAAATCTAGTTTTTAAAGATTCTAAAATATCAGAGTAAGCTGCCGAATTATTAGCCGTTACAATACCTATTTTTGTAACATATTCAGGAATAGGTTTCTTTCTTTCAGGATTTAAATATCCTAATTTATCAAGATTTTCAAGTATCTTTCTTTTCTTTAATAAATTTTTACCTAATGTATCTAAAACAGTTTCGACATGATTTGCCCATAATGTTAACGAACATCCATGCGGATAATATGACAATTTACCTCTTACTTTAATAACATCACCTTTAGATAATTTATTAAGAATATAAAAGTTAGATGAAAACATTTGAAAAGCAATTTTTAAAATAGGACCATTACTTTGATCGCTATCTGTATCACCTAAATCAATATAAGAAAACTTACTTCCTAATTTAATTGAATATATCTCACCCATCACTGAAAGATTAGTAAATTCTTTCCTTTCAAAGCACGCTTTTAAAATATTAGATAATTCTTTTACTGAAAAAATAATTTCATTATTATCCATATTAAAGAACCTTATCTAAAAGTGAATTAACAAACTTATAATCAGTTACTGATGCATAACTTTTCGTTAACTTGATAGCTTCATTGATGACAACAGTTTTAGGAGTATCCTTAACATAAATATATTCAGATAAAGCTGTAAATAAAACAGCTTTGACAATTGGATCAAGACGTTCATAACTCCAAGTAGTTAGATTATCTTTGATTATTTTTTTTATGTCTTCAAAATTATCAAGAGCATAGACATATATTTTTTGTGCAAATTCAGGAATCAATGAAAAATCTGAAGTATTAAAAACGCTATTGATAATAACCGTTGCATCATATTCAATATTGTTATCAATATCAAACAATAGTTGATAAATGCTTTGCATAACTTTCTCTCTTTGACTAGTTCTTGTCATATTTTCTCTACTCATATCATTTACCCTCATCCATATATAAAATATCTTCTTTATCTATCTGTGATTTAGATTTTATTCTTTCTTTTCTTTCAACAAACACAGCAAATACTAAAAACGTCATGAACAAAACATGCATAATAACAATTAAAGAATAATCACAAGCATTTAGTTTATAATTATAAACATCTTTGCTAGCAAGTACAAGTAATGGCACCATTAAAATTGTATCAATTAGATAGATTATTGCATTGATTAATAAAAAATAGCTTTTCTTTTTACTAGCAGTAGCTGCCAGTATCACCATCGGTAAAGCAATAGCAAGAGTGGTAAAACCACTGACTGATTTTATTTGACTCAAATTTGAAATATTAGAAGTACATAACGTAATCAATGATGAAAAAGAATACATTCCACCAAAACAATAGCCACTCACTTTCAAATCATCAACTTTACATGTTGATTGAAAGACTAATGCAAATATTAAATGTAGAATTGAAAATACAATGATGAGTCCATTACAAATCAAATATTTATTAGCAATCCTTTTCTCAGTTTTTTTAGTATTATCATCCATATTAATCAGTTAAAAGAATTGTTGTTAGAATTTTAATATTAGAAATTTCAGTTTGTCTATATATATTTTCATATATAGTATCTTTAACAGCATCCGATAATGTTTTTAAATCAGCATCTTTTGAAATGATGAGTAAGCATTCGACATTAATTTTATCTTTTGAAATACTGACCTTAGCTTTTGTCTTTTTCTTCTCATATGATTTTATTAATTTATTTTTATATTCATTTTCAATCATATCATTTAAGACACTGTCAGCAATATTTTCAAAAACTGAACTTGATATAGCAAGCTTGCCATTTTTATCATTAGATATTACAAAATATTGATTCATACTACCTCCATATTATTTTTATATAATTATATTACTTTATTAGCTTATTGCCTAGAAGCGACCTTTTATTTTTTTAATCCCTTCATTGATAAAGAAATACGATTTCTTTTCAAATCAATATCAATTACTTTGACTTTAATAATATCACCTAAAGTCACTTCTTTATGTAGATCACTTACAAAATGATCATCGCTCACTTCAGAAACATGAACTAGACCATTGATTTCAACTCCTAAGTCAACAAACAAACCAAATTGAGCAATATTTCTAACTGTTCCTTCAAGGACTTGACCAACTTTTAAATCTTTAATGTCAGTAATAGAATCATCAAGTTTAGCAACAACTGCTTGTTTTCTTGGATCACGTGAAGGTTTAATAAGTTCAGAAACAATATCATTTAAAGTCATCTCACCTACATTTAATTTCTTAGCTAATTTACTTTTATCATCACTATTTAATAAAGTAAGCTTTTCTTTGCAACCAGCTAATGTCTTATCAGTTGAGTATTCATTAATTATTTCCTTAGCTATTTTATAAGATTCAGGGTGAACTGATGTATTATCAAGTTCTTCTTTACTCTCAGCAATTCTTAAAAAACCAGCACAGTTTTCAAAAGCTTTAGGACCAAGATATGGAATATCATTTAATTCTTCTCTTGATAATATTGCTCCATTTTTATCACGATATGAAACTATTGATGTAGCGATTTTTGAATTGATGCCTGATACATAAGATAGTAAAGCCGCACTTGCAGTATTTAAATTGACACCTACATAGTTGACACAATCTTCAACAACGCCTTTCAAGGCTGATGATAATTTATTTTTTTCGATGTCATATTGATATTGACCAACACCTATTGATTCAGGAGGAATTTTGACAAGTTCACTTAGTGGATCTTGAAGACGTCTAGCTATAGAAACAGCACTTCTTAAATTAGGCTCAAAATCAGGAAATTCTTTTTGAGCAAGTTCAGTTACTGAATAAATACTAGCTCCAGATTCACTGACGATAATGATATCTAAATCATTTAAGTCTTCATTTTCTTTCTTGATTTCTTTTAATAATTTTTCACTTTCACGACTAGCAGTACCATTTCCTAATGCAATTGTATGAGTATATTTTCTAAATAGAGTAATCAATTGTTTTTTTATTTCAGCACGGTGGAAGTCATTGGTAAATGGATTTTTTAAAACAGTCGTGTCTAAAACCTTGCCATTTTCATCAATGATTGCTATTTTACAACCATTGGTAAAGCCAGGATCAAAACCAAGTATTTTTCTATTTGATAATGGTGGATAAAGAAGTATTTCTTTTAATGATTCTTTAAATGTAACAATAGCCTCATCTTCAGCATTAGTTGTTAGTTCACTTCTTATATCATTATCTACTGATGGTTTGATAAGTCTATTATAAGAATCAATGACCGTTTCTTTTAAAATGTCTTGATATGGTGATGATTTAGAAATTTCATAAAAAGAAATATGTTCAATTATCTTCTCATCATCATAAACAAGTTTGACAGATAATACTTTTTCTTTTTCCCCTCGATTGATAGCTAAAACATTATAACTTTTTAAACGTTTAATTTCTCTTTCATAATCAGCATAATTATCATATGTCAGCACTTCGCTTTTATCATTTTTCTTTGATAAAAGTTTACCATCTTTATGTGCCAAATCTTTAATAAAATCACGATATGTTTTCTTATCAGAAATATTTTCAGCAATGATATCTAATGCACCTTGAATACAATCATCCTCACTATTATATTCTTCACAAATATATTTTTTAGCTTCTTCTTTTAAGTTGCCAGTTTTATCTTCTAAAATATAAATAGCAAGTGGTTCTAAGCCTGCTTTTTTAGCTTTGGTAGCACGCGTAAGTTTTTTAGGTTTATAAGGTCTATATAAATCTTCAAGTTCCGATAAAACTAATGCTTCATCAATCTGTTTTAAAAGCTCTTCATCAGTTATATTTTGTTCAGCAAGTGAAGCAAAAATAGTCTTTTTTCTTTCATCTAACTGCCTTAAATAATTGAGTCTATCTTCTAGATTTCTCATATTCTCATCAGTTAAACCACCTGTCTTATCTTTACGATAACGAGCAATAAATGGAACTGAGTATCCTTCATCAAGAAGCGATATAGCCACATTGACATTATCGTAATTTAAATCAAGTTCTTTTGATATTTGTTTAGCGTAATCCATATTTTCTCCTATTATTTAGCAACAATTGAAACAATCTTATTTAAAACAACAATAACTTTAATAACTGTTAAACCATTTAAGTGTTTCTTCACTTGGTCAAGATTTAATACTTCTTCTTTAAGCTTTTCTTGTTCTTCTTTATCTAAATCCTTTTTAGCAGTATAGTTGGCTCTTAGTTTTCCATTAACTTGAATGGCATAAGTAACTTCATCAAGAACTAATTTAGATTCATCATATTTAGGCCACATTTTATAATCGATCAAATCAGTATAGCCCATTAATTTGTAACATTCGCTTGCAATATGTGGAACAATTGGAGCAAGAAGTTGAAGCAGAGAAACCAATTTATTTTTATTTAACTTCTCGGCTTTATACATCTCATTTACAAGTACCATTATTTGAGCAATACCAGTATTAAAGTGCATGATTTCAAAATCTTCAGTCACTTTCTTGACAGTCAAATTGTATACATAATCAAGCTTATCATCTCCATCAGTATATTTCTTTATAAATTCATCATCAGAATAAAGACGATATACGCGATCTAAAAATTTCTTAGCTGCTTTAGGCCCATCTAAATTCCAAGGAAGTGATTGATCAACTGGCCCTTTAAACATTTCATATAGTCTTAATGCATCAGCACCACATGATTTGATAACTTCATCAGGAGAAACAGTATTGCCAAGTGATTTTGACATCTTTTGTCCATCAGGCCCTAAAACCATTCCTTGATGGAATAATTTCATAAATGGTTCATCACAATTAAGGATTCCTTGATCTTTTAAAAACTTATGCCAAAATCTGGCATATAAAAGATGCAAAACAGCATGTTCAGCACCACCAATATATACATCAACAGGTAGCCAATGATCCAATAGTTTTTTATCAGCAATTGCATTATCATTATGTGGATCAATATATCTTAAATAATACCAAGAAGAACCAGCCCATTGTGGCATAGTATTTGATTCACGTTTACCTTTTCTTCCATTTATATCAACATTTATCCATTCAGTTGCCTTTTCAAGTGGTGGTTTACCATCAAATGTTGGTTGATAATCATCAACTTCAGGTAAGGTCAATGGTAAATCTTTAAGTTTTAAAGCTTCAGTCTTTCCATCATCAAAATGAATGATAGGTATTGGTTCACCCCAGTATCGTTGCCTTGAAAATAACCAATCTCTAAGTTTATAAGAAATTTTATAACTTCCAGCATTGAGTTCAACTAACTTATCAGTAATGAGCGTTTTTGCTTCTTCGTTATTTTTACCATCTGCAAATGATGAATTGATGTGTTTTCCATCACCTTCATAAGCGGTTTTAGATACATCGCCTTCAATAACTTGAATCATCTCAATATTGTGCTTCTTAGCAAATTCATAATCTCTTTGATCATGACAAGGTACTGCCATAACTGCCCCTGTTGCATAAGTAGAAAGTACATAATCGCCAGTGTAAATTGGCACTTTCTTATTATTTATAGGATTAATAGCATATTTTCCTAAAAAGACACCAGTCTTTTCTTTAGAACCATCAGTTCTTTCCAAATCACTTTTTGATTTAATACTATTTAGATAATCTTCTACTTCTTTTTGATGTTCTTTAGTAGTTAACTTTAAAGTCAATTGATGTTCAGGAGCTAAAACAATATAGGTGCATCCAAATAAAGTGTCAGCACGGGTTGTAAAAACATCAATTGTTTCGTCACTATTTTCAACTTTGAAAGTGACAATACTACCTTTGCTTTTGCCAATCCAATTTCTTTGCATTGTCAAGGTAGATTCAGGCCAATTTAAAAGTTTTAATCCATCCAATAATTTTTCAGCATAAGCTGTGATTTTTAAAACCCATTGTCGCATCGGCTGACGAATTACTGGATAATTACCTCTTTCACTTTTACCATCAATCACTTCTTCATTAGCTAAAACAGTTCCTAAAGCTGGACAATAATTAACAAGTCTATTATCTTCATATGCTAAATGATTATCAAACATCAATGTGAAAATATATTGAGTCCATTTGTAATATTTAGGATCAGTTGTTTTAATTTCTCGATCCCAATCATATGAATAACCAAGTCTTTGAAGCTGATTTCTAAAATTATCAATATTTTTGTCAGTGTAAATAGAAGGATGCTTATTATTTTTAATTGCAAATTGTTCAGCAGGAAGACCAAATGCATCATATCCTATTGGATGAAGAACATTATATCCTTGAGCTCTTTTCATTCTAGCAAGAGCATCACCAGCTGTATAGCCTTCAACATGTCCAACATGTAGTCCAACAGCACTAGGATATGGAAACATCTCCATTATATAAAATTTAGGTTTTGAAAAATCATAAGCATCTGTCTTATAAGTTTTATTTTTGACCCAATATTCATCCCATTTTTTCTCTATTTCAGCAAAATCATAGCCCATATTAAAATCTCCTCAGGAATTAAACATACTATTATATAATAGTAATGTAAAATTATAAAATTTTAAATTCATTTTTAAAACCTATTCATCATAGATTTTAAAATAAATTTTGCTTGCATTAAATAAGTGTTTTTGATATAATTTTTGACGCATTAATTCATAGCACAATTGATATTTTATTGTCCGATGACGCTAAAGAAAGTAACTTTGCTATTAAAGTGAACGACGTTCATCCGAATAAAAGAATCATTTGCTCTAAAATAAATGCAGTGTAAAACTCATTTAGAAAGGAGAAAATTAAATGTCACGTTACACAGGTCCAGTATGGAAAAAATCAAGAAGATTAGGTTATTCTATTCTTGAAACAGGCAAGGAATTATCAAAGAGACAAACAATTCCTGGCCAACATGGTGATGCAAAACCAAAGAAGAAAACCGAATACGGAATTCAAATGACTGAAAAACAAAAGTTAAGATTCCAGTATGGCTTATCTGAAAAGCAATTTAGAAGATTCTTCACTATTGCTAAAGCTGATAAGACACAATCAACAGGTATCGCTTTACTTGTTTTACTTGAATCTAGACTTGATAATTTAGTCTATCGTATGGGGTTTGCCTCTACAAGAAGACAAGCTAGACAACTTGTCACACATGGTCATGTTACAGTCAATGGTAAAAAAGTTGATATACCTTCATATATTGTCGAACTTGGTTCCGTTATTTCTTTCAAGGAAACTTCAAAGAATTTGAAAGTTGTTAAAGAAGTAGTTGATTCTAAACCTACACTTAAAGCTTATGTTGAAGTTGATGCCAACAAATTAGAAGGTAAATATGTTAGATATCCTGATAGAAAAGAACTTTCTAGTGATGTCAACGAAGCTCAAGTTATTGAATATTATAACAGAAAGCTCTAATTTTAATGGAACTAGCATTTGCTAGTTCTTATATATGGCGGCTATGGTGAAGTGATTAACACGAACGGCTGTGAACCGTTTATTCACGGGTTTGATTCCCGTTAGCCGCCCCACTTATCTCTGAATTATTCAGAGATTTTTTATTTATAAATATGAATTTAAATTATAAATTTAAAATTAAGAAAAAAGTTAGAGATATTCTCTTGATTTCAATAATTTCTCTAATAGTACTATTGGTTCTTAGTTTTTTTTCTTTATTTATCGGTTCATCATCTATGAGTTTTAATGATGCTTTTTTAGCAATTTTTAATATAGGTGATAAAGCTAATATTAATATTATTTATAATATAAGACTGCCTAGGATACTAACTAGTCTTTTAATAGGTGCTGCTCTTTCACTATCTGGTTTAATTCTTCAATCAATACTAAATAATCCAATGGCAAGTCCATCAACACTAGGAACAACAAATGCATCTGTCTTAGGTGCTAATTTAGCAATAATTATTCTAAGCGGTGGAAATATAATATCAGTCACGTTTAACTATCTAAATAGTTATCTAATTTCTTTTTGTTCATTTATCTTTTCTTTTCTTGGCTTACTTTTTATTTTATTATTATCTAAAATAAAACATTTTAAGTCAGAAACAATGATCTTAATTGGCATTTCATTATCATCACTATTTCAAGCAGTCACAACACTTTTGCAATATTTTGCAAATGATATTTCTTTATCAAGTGCTATTTATTGGTCTTTTGGTAATTTAAGTAGAACATCGTATAAAGAAATAATAATAATATTCATTCCTCTTGTAATTTCAACTATTATTTTTCAATTGTTTTACAAAAGATTAAATGCTATCTCGTTCGGTGATGAATTTGCATTTACTAGTGGTGTTAATGTAGAAAGGACTAAGTTTTTTTTCTTACTTTTATGTTCAATAATAACTTCACTTTCCATATGTTTTGTAGGAATAATAGGATTTATAGGTCTTATTGCTCCTCATATTGTTAAAAAAATTATTGGACATAATCATAAGTATACTATTCCTTTATCACTCATTTTTGGAGCCCTTATTCTTCTGATATCTGATGATTTAGCTAGAGTTATTTTAAATGGATTTTCACTACCAGTTGGTGCAATAACTTCAATTTTAGGTGCACCATTTTTCTTATATTTAATACTAAGTGAAAATAGGAGAAAGAAAAATGCTTGATGTTATCAATCTTTCCTTCAGTTATAAAAAAGAAGAAAAAATTCTTAAAAATGTTTCTTTTAATTTTTATGATAATAAAACAAACATCATTTTAGGAAAAAATGGTGCTGGAAAAACGACACTTTTAAAATGCATTCTTAATCTGATCAAAACATATAATGGTATGATTAAAATTGATAATAAAGATATTAAAACATTAAAAGATAAGGAAAGAGCTCATTATTTTTCTTATGTATCACAAAATATAACTTTAAATAATTTATTAGTTTATGATTTCCTGCTTTTAGGAAGAATAAATACAAATGAATTTAAAACTACAGATGAAGATAAATTAATGGTTGATAAAATGATAAATGAATTTGATTTAAATGATGTTGCTGATAAATATTTTGATGAATTATCTTCTGGTCAAAGACAAAAAATAATGATTTGTAGATCAATCATTTCAGAAAATAAATATCTCATTCTTGATGAACCTTTATCAAATTTAGATATTGATTCTCAATATTTAATAATGAATTTTTTAGATAAATTGAAGAAAGAAAAAAATATTACTTTAATTATAACCATGCATGATTTATCGATGGCATATAAATTTGCTGATTCATTATTTTTATTTAAAGAAGGAAATATTTTATTCAGTGGAGATAAAGAAAAAATCACTGAAGAAATATTAGCAAATATTTATGATACTAAAGTTAAAATTGTCGATGATATCGATGGTAAATATATTAAAATATAAATGGAGATGAATTTATGAAGAAAAAATTAATTATATTAACAGCTTTGCTTTTTTCTTCTTGTAACAAAGTTGATAATAGTAATTATGAGTTTATAGTTACTGATTTAGTCAATAGAGAAGTCAAAATTAATTCAAAGTCGAAAGAAAGAGTTTTATGTATTGGTGCAGGTGCCTTAAGACTTTATTCATACATAGGTGATGTAAAAAAGATAGTTGCTGTTGAAGATATAGATAGAAATGTTAATAGCAATATTTTTGAAAATGTCTCGCGCCCTTATTATGATGTAAATAAAGAATATTTTTCTACTTTACCAAGCTGTGGAAAAGGTGGCCCCCAAGCTCAATATGCCGAAGTTGAAAAAATAATATCATGTAATCCAACTTTAATAATTAGTGAATATAATGACGTAAATAAAGCAAATGATTTACAAAATAAAACACAAGTTCCAGTGTTAGTATTAAGTTATGGAAAAGATTCTGTTTTTGATGAAAAGATTAAAACATCTTTTAATTTATTAGGCAAGGTTTTAAACGAAGAAAATAAGGCTAATAAATTAAATCAATATATATCTTCTTGTAAAAATGAACTTTATAGTAATTCAATCAATATTCCAGATGAAAATAAGCCCTCTATGTATATAGGATGCTTAGGAAATTGGGGAAGGCAAGATATTTTTTCAACTTCTTCTTCATTTCCTTTATTTAATGTTTCAAATATTAAATATTCATTAAATGATACACTGATACAAGCTGATGGAAAAATAGAAGAAGAGAAGTTTTTTTCACTAAATATCGATAAAATGATCTTAGATACTGCTGGTCTTGAAAAATTAAAAGTAACATATCTAAATAATAAAAATATGTTTGATACTATGAATGTCTTTAAAAATAATGAAATTTATTTACAGATGCCATTTAATGCTTATTATACTAATTTAGAAATTGCACTTATGAATTCGTATTTTATTGCATCAGTATCCTATCCTGATATTTATAAAGATTATAATTTAATAGATAAATATAATGAAATAACACAAGCTTTTTTATCAGTTGACTATTATGATGAGATCAAAAAAGCACCTTATTCTTATAATGGATATCAAAAAATAATAAATTTTAAAGAATTTATTGAGAGTATATAGCATGAATAATGATGATAATATAATTAAAGATTATTTTAATGAAAAAGCATTATCATGGGATGAAACTACAAAACATAATCTTTTATTGATTGAACAATTACTTGACAAAATTGATTTTAATGAAACTGATAAAGTATTGGATGTTGGATGTGGAACAGGTGTACTTGAGCCTTTTTTATTAAATAAATCTATTAGTAAAATAACGGCCATTGATATATCTGAAAATATGATAAAAATTGCAAAATCAAAAATTAAAAATATCAATTTTATATGTGCTGATTTTTACACATTTAATTGTAGTGATAAATTTGATAAAATCATTTTTTTTGATTCATATCCTCATTTTATTGATAAAAGAAAATTGCTTGATATGATATTACTTCATACTAATATTGATTCAGAAGTAATTATTATTCATGACATTGGCAAAGAAAGATTAAAAAAAGTTCATTCTGAACATGTTAATATCTCAAAAGAATTACTAAATATTCAAAAGGAATTTAGTATTTTCAAGTCTAATTTTTCATTAATTAAAAATGAAGATGAAATTGATCATTATTTGATGATTATTAAACGAAATATTTGATAAAATAATATCTATGACATATCTGCCAAATACAAGAAAAGAAAGATCAATACAGTTTCTATCATTTCAATCATTAAAATATATAGGAATGATACTATTAACAATTTCACAATTTACAGTGCTTGCTGAATTTTATGGTAAATACATGTTAGAAGCTCCTATTTTAAGCGAGAGGGCTATTACCTTTTTTAAGAATTTTTCTTCAATGGGTATGCCTCTTATATTGATAGGGATTCTAACTAATATTCTCTACAATAGAGATAAAATTATAAGATTAATAATAATGTATTTTATTGGAGCTGTCGCTTTTGTCTTTATTGAACAGCTGGCAATCACACTATCATTAAGATATTTGCTTTATCAATCTAATATTATGATTGATAAAACAGCAATTAAAATATTATCATATTTTTTAAAGACTATACTTGGCTCTTTTTTGAATCTAAATATTTTTGTCGATTTCTTTTTGTGTTCCCTATTTTACTTTTTTATGTTTTATAAAGTAAGAAGACATGTCAAATTATTCAGATCTCTAATTATTATTCCTCTTTTATATATGCTTACATCTTTCGTATTAATTTCTTTATCAAAAAATTACGTAATTACGCTTGGTTTTTATACTAATTCAATATTAGCATCAAAGAGAATTTCTAATTATGCAATATTTTTAGGAATGCTTATTATGCTAAAAATTAAATCTACTAGAAATAATGTTTTCTCATTAGATTCAAAATATGTAACCATGTATTTATGCGTCCTGATTGCAATTATATCAACTATTGATTATTTTTTATCATATATACCTGACTGCACAAAATATTTAGTCGGTGATTCATACACATTATTTTTAGCAATTCCAATCTTAATATTTTTTAATTATAAGGCTAAAATAAAAAATAAATGGGTTAAATTTACTGTTCCAGTTTATTATACATTTAGCTATGGGATCTTATTTTATTATTACAGTAATGTTGTTATCACCATATTGTCAATATTTACAAGTGCTACCACACTTTACACAATATAAAAAGCTCATCCAATACCATAAACCACAATATATACAATTAACTTTGTATACTTTATAGCTAATTTATAAGTATTTAGATGAGCGTAAGTTATATTATTTATTTAATAAATAATTAAATTTTAGGACCAGCATTAACTAAAGCTTTACCTTCATCATTTGTTTGATATTTAACAAAGTTCTTAATAAATAATGAAGCTAAATTCTTTGCTTTTTCATCCCAATCAGCTTTATTTTGATATGTATCTCTTGGATCGAGAATATGAGTATCAACACCTGGTAAAACTGTTGGAATTTCAAAATCAAAATATGGAAGTTTTTTAGTTTCTACATTGTTGATTGATCCGTTTAAGATAGCATCAATGATACCTCTTGTATCCTTAATTGAAATTCTCTTACCAGTTCCATTCCAACCAGTATTGACTAAATAAGCTTTAGCCCCACTTGCTTTCATTTTTTTAACTAATTCTTGTGCATATTTAGTTGGATGAAGTTCAAGGAATGCTTGACCAAAACATGCTGAGAATGTAGGTGTTGGTTCAGTGATTCCTCTTTCAGTTCCAGCAAGCTTAGCAGTAAATCCTGATAAGAAATAATATTTTGTTTGTTCAGGATCTAAAATTGAAACAGGAGGTAAGACACCAAAGGCATCAGCTGATAAGAAAATGACATTTTTAGCAGCAGGACCATGTGAAATAGGTTTAACAATATTCTTAATATGATAAATAGGATATGAAACACGAGTATTTTCAGTAACAGATTTATCAGCAAAATCAATTTTGCCAGTACTGCTGACAGTCACATTTTCAAGTAAAGCGTCTCTTTTTATAGCTCCATAAATATCAGGTTCACTTTCTTTATCAAGATTGATAACTTTAGCATAACATCCACCTTCAAAATTGAAGACACCATTATCATCCCAACCATGTTCATCATCACCGATCAATAATCTCTTAGGATCTGTAGAAAGAGTTGTTTTACCAGTTCCAGATAAGCCAAAGAAAATAGCAGTATTTTCACCATTTAAATCAGTATTAGCAGAGCAGTGCATCGAAGCAATACCTTTAAGTGGTAAATAGTAATTCATCATTGAGAAGATACCTTTTTTCATTTCACCACCATACCAAGTATTGATAATTACTTGCTCACGGCTAGTGATATTAAACATGACAGCTGTCTCTGAATTTAAACCAAGCTCCTTATAATTTGTAACTTTAGCCTTTGATGCATTGTAAACAACAAAATCAGGATTGAAATTTTCAAGTTCTTCATCAGTTGGTCTAATGAACATATTTCTAATAAAATGAGCTTGCCAAGCAACTTCAACAATGAATCTAACAGCCATTCTAGTATCTTTATTTGCACCAGCAAAACCATCAACAACAAATAATCTCTTATTAGATAATTCTTTGCTTGCTAACTCTTTGCAGGCTTTCCAAGCAGTTTGACTTGCACGATGATTATCATTTTTATATTCATCACTTGTCCACCAAATAGTATCTTTAGAATTTTCATCTTCGACAATAAATTTATCTTTTGGAGAACGTCCAGTATAAACACCAGTCATAACATTGACAGCACCAAGTTCAGTAACTTGACCTTTTTCATAACCTTCTAAAGAAGATGAAGTTTCTTCTTTATAAAGTAAATCATAAGAGGGATTATAAACAATTTCTTTTACCCCAGTTATTCCTCTTTCTTCTAAGAATTTTTTAACTTTTTCTAAATTCATTTTGTACCTCTTTCAGTTGGGTAAATTTAAAAAACCAACTATTTTATTGTACCATTTTTAAAATAAAAAAACCATATTATAAACATTAAAAAAATGGTCATTTGATAGACCATTTTTAACTAACTATTTTACTATAAAATAATATTATATAGAATTATACCAATCATCAGTTGATGAAGATAAGTTAGTAATTCTATTTTCAAAAGTTACTGTAAATGAAGTTATTGTATTATTAAACAACTCATCTTTAGTAATTGTAAATGTTGGTTGATTTACATTTTCATCAAAAGTTCCTGAGAACAGGAATTTGCTATTTGAAGGAAATTTTTCATACTTTCTATCTTCATAAGCTGCAAAGTTACGATTATCTTCATAATAAAGATAACAATATATTGGCAGGTCATTTTCACTTTCAGGATCTATTCTAAGCTTAGCGTAATTATATTTATAAATTAAGATAAATCTTTCATCTTTAAAATAACTATTATACTTATAACTATGATCTTTAATATCCATCGCACTTATTTTTCGTCTTTTAAAGGTTAAAACCTTATCATATAGGCTTTCAAAAATAGTATCATTATCAACTTTAAAGTTAAAATAATTTTCAGAAGAATTAACATTTAAATCTTTAACAGTTATATTACCTTTTAAAGTATCGTTGACTCCATATTTATCAGTTAATATAAAAGCAATTGATGAATAACTAATCTCAAGTTTTAAATATTTAGAATTATCATTAACTGTTGCTTTCATTATCATTGTGTTGTTAAAATCACGTTGATAAAAAAAAGTAGCATCTATTTCTTCACAGTTATAAACCATATTATCTTCCATAAAGAAGCTACGAAAATTAGTGACTGTTTGATTATTAATAACAGTAAATGAGATGATCATTGAAATAATAATTAATAATAAAATCATTGCCCTACCTCAAAAATATTATAACTTGTTAATTATTTTTATTCAAGATTTACAAATTTCTTTAATTTTTTACCTAAAATAAAAGCTATAATCAGTTTACTTATATCGGGGATAATAAAAGGAACAACAGTTATAAGCAAAGCATCTTTTAAATCAATCTGACCAGCTTTATATATATAAATAAAACAAATACTACCGATAAGATAAGTAAGTAAAAGCCCTATAATCATACTTACTAAATATCCTATCCCTCTTTTATTTAAAATATAGAATGGTAAATAAATTAGAGGTATTGTTAAAAAGCCGATTAAAAAGCCACCAGTAGGCGAAAGGAAAATAGAAAAGCCGGCTTTAAATGAAGCAAAAACTGGTATTCCAACTATCCCCATCAAAAGATAGAGCAAAATTGTTATAAAACTATTTATAGGTCCTAAAAGATAAACAGCTAAAAAAACAGCAAGTAATTGCAAAGTAAAAGGCACAGGCATAGGAATTGAAATCCATGAACAAATAGTAATTAAAGCGATAAATACTGCTATATATGCTATATCTTTTATCGATATCAAATGCAGTTTTCTGCTTCGTTTTATACTGGACATAATTAATGAAATGTGATTTCACCTGAAAAAATGGAAATAGTATTATTATCTATTAACATTTTTAAAGAACAATCATCATTTATATCAAGAACTTTTACTTTCTTTTTAAAGTTATTAATAGTGGCATAAACTTCTTTGTCTTTTAAATAATTATTCTCTCTTGCAAAAGTAATGTAATCAATAAATGAATTTTCTTTTAATTTTATAAAATATTTTAAAATGTTATTAAAAAAGATTTTTTTAAATTGTTGAATATCAATAGTTTCACCAAAAATAAGTTTTAATGAGGAAACTGGATACTTAAAATCACTAGGAAAGACAATTTGATTTAAATTGACACCAATTCCTATAATAATTCCATCTATCTTATCATCTAGCATATGTGATTCTAATAGAATCCCACCTATTTTAAACCCATCAATATAAACATCATTTGGCCACTTGATAGATGTTTTTTTTACACCAAAAAATTCATTAATAGTTACAGCTAAAATATATGAAGAAAGCAATGAGATATTCTTATATAATTTAAAAAGAGATTCATCTTTAATTGAGAATGAAAACATTAAATTTTCATTCTTATTTGAAACCCATACACGTGAGTTTCGACCTCGTCCACAGCTTTGATAAGAAGCTGAAACAAAAGTAAACTGATCAATCTTATCAAAATTATTTTTTATATATGTTGAGGTAGAATCTATTTCATCAAAGTGAATCTCTTTAAAATCCATATTAACCTAAAATCATCAAAAGTAAGCCAGCAGCAACAGCAGAACCGATAACACCAGCAACGTTAGGTCCCATTGCATGCATGAGCAAATAATTATCAGGATTTTCTTCTTTGCCTAATTTATGAACAACTCTAGCTGCCATTGGAACAGCAGAGACACCTGCAGCACCGATCATAGGATTGACTTTACCATGAGTCAATTTACACATAAGTTTACCAGCTAAAACACCACCAGCACATGAGAAGGAGAAAGCAACAACACCTAAAACAAAGATGATAATTGTTTTGACATTTAAGAAATTTTCAGCACTTGCAGTTGCACCAACACAAACACCTAATAATATAGTGACAATATACATCAAACTATTTGCAAGTGTTTCGGTAATCTTAGGAACAACACCTGATTCTTTAATTAAATTTCCAAGCATCAAACAACCGATAAGTGGAGCACATGTTGGAACTAAAAGTATAACAATAACTGAAACAACTATTGGAAAAAGAATCTTTTCTCTTTTTGAAACTTCTCTGACCTGTTCCATTTTAATTTGTCTTTCTTTTTTGGTTGTAAGAAGTTTAATAATAGGTGGGAATAATACAGGAACTAATGCCATATATGAATAAGCAGCAACTGATATTGAGCCAAGCAAATCAGGAGCTAATTTACTTGTGACTAAAATAGCAGTTGGACCATCAGCACCACCGATAATACCAATACTTGCAGCTTCACTAGCAGTAATTGTACTACCTAAGACTTTATCAATATTTGGGATTTTACCAATAGCAATAGCACAAATAAAGGTTAAAAAGATACCAAGTTGAGCAGCTGCTCCTAAAAGCATCGTCTTTTTATTAGCAATTAGTGGACCAAAATCAGTTGTTGCACCAATACATAAGAATATCAAACAAGGATAGATACCAAGTTTAACGCCATAATATAAGTAACCTATAAGCCCAGAATAGGTTCCATCATCATTATGAACAAATATTTCATCACCAACTTTAGGAAGGTTAATTAATAGCATACCAAAAGCAATTGGTAGAAGAAGATAAGGTTCAAACTTCTTCTTGATTGCTAAAAAGATTAATACGCCGGCAATAAGAAGCATCACGAAGTTTTTCCAGCCACCATCTGTAAAGAAACCAGATATGCCAGTCGACTCCCAGAAGTCTTTAAAAAATTGACCAAAATCTATCATAATTACTTAAGTGTGATAAGTAAGTCTTTGCTGGAGACTTGACTTCCTTTACTGACAGCAATAGAAGCAACCTCACCATCAAAGGTAGATGAAACTTCATTTTCAAGTTTCATAGCTTCAATAATAGCAACAGTTTGACCTTTTTTTACTTGATCTCCAACTTTGACTTTAACATCAACAATAGTTCCTTGAAGTGGTGCTAAAATTTGTTTATCACCAGCTGAAGCAACAGTAGTTTCTTTTTTAACTTCTGCTTTAACTTCTTCTTTTTTCACCTCTTCTGTTTTACTTTTTACTTCTTCAACAGAATCAAGTTCAACTCTGTAAGTTTTACCATTGACTTTAACTTTGTAAATTTTCATATTCAATCTCCTTATCAATTAATCGATTCTTTCAATGCTATTTAAATGTGCATTTTTACCAGTTTCTTTATTAAATTCAATAGTTGCAGCAATCAGTGCAACAACCGCATCTTCATCTTCATTTAATATTTTATTTTCTTTTCTTCTTGCATTGATATTAAATGTATCATCAACCTTATCAATACCTTTAAATAAGAAATGAGATATAACAATAATGAGTATCAATATCAAGAAAACAATAATAATTGAAATGAGTGAAATAAGAAGTGCCATTGGCACATCTACTTTACTTGGATCAACTAAACTCAATACTTTCAGATTCATAATTATGCATCCACCTTAATTGTAGTAGGTATCAAATCTTCATTTCTTTGTTTAATGTATTTGATTGCAACATCGCCAAATAAAGCAATTGATAAAACATCTTCATCAGATTTAGCTATATCTTTATATTTGGCTTTTAATTCAGCAAATTCAGGTTTCAAATCATCAGCAGGACGATAGTCAATAACCTTTTGATCACCAATTATTTTATGTCTTATTTCATCATTTACACTAGCAGGTGCTTTACCATATTTTCCTAAAAGATAATCAGTTATCTCTTTAGGAACCATTTTATATCTTTCACCAGCAATAACATTTAAAACAGCTTGTGTGCCAACCATCTGTGACATAGGAGTAACAAGTGGAGGATAACCCAAATCTTTTCTAACATTAGGAACTTCAGCTAAAACATCATTCAATTTATCAAGTTGACCTTGTTGTTTAAGTTGTGATATCAAATTAGATAACATTCCACCAGGGACTTGATATTTTAAAATATTTGGATTACATGATAGAACTTTTGGATTTAACAAACCATTATCTAAATATTTTTGTTTGACAGGTGCTAATTTTTTAGCAGCTTCATTTAACATATCTTCATTTAAATGTGAATCGTATTTGGTACCTTTTAAAGCATAATAAATTGATTCAGTACATGGCTGAGAAGTTCCACCAGAAAGTGGTGATAAAGCCGTATCAATGATATCGACACCTGCTTCTATCGCTTTTAAATAAGTCATTTCAATCAAACCGCCTGTACAATGTGAATGAAGTTCAACAGGAAGCTTAGTATTGGCTTTAATTTCTCTAACAAGGCGATAGGCAGTTTCAGGAAGTAAAACACCTGCCATATCTTTAATACATAAAGAATCAGCACCTAATTTTTCAACTTCTTTAGCAAGCTCAACATAATATTCAACTGTATGAACAGGTGAAGTGGTATAAGAGAGAGCAATTTGACATTCTCCGCCATATTTTTTTGTTGATGTGACAGCAGTCTTTAAATTTCTAATATCATTTAAAGCATCAAAAACTCTGATAATATCAATACCATTCTTAATTGATTTTTCACAGAATTTATCGACAACATCATCTGGATAATGACGATATCCTAATATGTTTTGACCTCTAAAAAGCATTTGAAGTTTAGTGTTTTTACAAATCTTCTTAGCTTTTCTAAGCCTTTCCCATGGATCTTCATTTAAAAATCTAAGGCATGCATCAAAAGTAGCACCACCCCAAATCTCAATCGCATGGTAACCAGCCTTATCAAGTTCTGGTAATGCCAAAAGAACTTCATCAGTTGTCATTCTAGTTGCAAATAATGACTGATGACCATCTCTTAAAGCGGTTTCAACAACTTTAACACCCATAATTACACCTCGTAGTCTGTTAAAAAACATTAAATATTCTAGCACAATTTATAATAGTTTACTTATTCTAATAGATAAATGACGATTATTTTTTTAAACTATATTTTTTTCTTTTACAATTGTAAACTATAGTTGGCTATAACTTTTTTTAAAAAATGTCAACTTTTTATTTTTTAACAATATTTCATGAATTTTTATTTTCATAAAAAGCGAATTATAATTTTAACGTTAATTTTTTTAGTCATTTAGAAGGAGGAAATAATTTATGACAAAAATAAAAAAATTACTCGGTTGTTCTACTCTACTATTTAGTCTATGTATAAATTCTTATTGTAATTATCCAATTAGTGTAAACACTTTAATTCATAGTAGAGAAGAGCAACTTATCTCTTCTCATTTTTCTAAAATGGATTATTTAGAAGGGTCATACTACCAACCTTCTTTTGATGAATCAAGTGATAGAAAAGTACAAGCTGATGATTTGACTAAAAATATAATGAATCCCGCTTCCTCAATAAGTAATGGAATTAAATTAGGTAATTATAAAAGTGACACTTGGAGAGGAACCAATTTAATTGGTAGATATATGGATATTAATATTACAAGCATTACTGAAGTTACTGGAATTTATTCACATTATTCATCATATTTTGATCATGATATATTAGAATCAGGTTCAGCATCTGTTAATTTTGATAGTGAAGCAACATATATTGATTCTTTTTCTAGTTCGTTTTCTTTTAATTTCAATGTTGATTATAAAGTTGAAAAAGCTTTAGAAGTTGCTGCTGGAATTGAAATCGCAGATGAATCAGCAGCTGTAAATAAAAAATATGGTGCTTCGTTTAATTATAATTGTAATTTTACTAGAAATACCATGAAGACATACTATTGGTCATCACACTTTTCTTTATCTTCTAAAACTGCACCATATTGTCCTGATGGTTATTCGATAACTATTGGAAAACAAGGTACCTATTATTACATAGAAGGCAACTATCAAGAAACCTCTATTTGGTGGTGGGGTGATAAACCAACACAAGGCACTTCCAAACAATATTTTAACGCAATTTTTGCTACTCCAGATGTTTACTCCTATTGTTTTGCTTACAGAAATAAATTAGATAAGGACTCTGATTATTTTAAATTATGAAATTAGAATTAAATAACTTTATCACATATGCTGAGGATAATTTAACTTCCCCATTATTTGAAGTAGAACACGCATCTTTTATAGCTGGAAAGATGAATATAATTAAAGGTGAATCAGGATGTGGAAAAACTTCATTGCTGAATATCTTTGCGTTTTTTTCAAATAAATATAATGGGACCATCTTATTTGATAATAAGCCATATGTTAAAGACAATGTCGATGTATCTTACATGACATCTGACCTGTGTTTTATTTTAGAACTTACAGTAGTTGAATTTCTGCATATAGTCACTACTGATGATGCTAAAATAGATAAGCTTTTAGATAAATTACAAATAAATGATATTAAAAATAAAAAATTGTCAAAATGTTCACGCGGGCAACAAACAAGAGCATCTATTTGTGCAATTCTTTTAAAAGATAGTGATTTATATCTTTTTGACGAGCCAACTGCTAATGTTGATAAATTCACTAAGCAGATTGTAAAAAATATATTAGTTGATTTTTCTAAAACTCACTTTGTAATTATTTCTAGTCATGATGATGTTTTCTTTGATGAAAATTTTATAATTTATGAAATAAAAGATAAGGAACTTAAACTAATAACTGATACTGATTCTGTTGGTGCATTTATAACAGAACCAAGCAAAGCAAGAAATAAAAAATATTTTCCTTTTTTCGCGTTTTTAACCCGTTGTGGATTCCATCATAAAATTTGGTTAGCAATCGCCTTTGTTTTTTTATTTACCGCAATATCGTTATCATTTGTATCTATGTCCTTTCAGTTAATTGATAAAAATAAAACTCTTGAAACGGCTATAAGTTCTTTACCAAATGAGTATTATCAAATTAATAATATTTATGAAGATGAAATTCCAAGTCAAAGCAAATATGTCTATACAACTAGAGGTTCTATAAAAACACTACAGTCACCAAAAAATGATATATATTTTACATGTGCTGAAAACTTAAATGATGGCACTTTTAAAAAGTGCACTCGAATTTTTAACGAATTTGAAAAAAATAATTCAAATTTGTTAAATGATTCTACTTTCCCAATTATTTTAACTACTGAACAAATAGATTATTTAAATGAAAACAATATCAGTACAAGTATTGGAAGTGAAATTCCTGTATCAATTGTTAATAACTCTTTTGCACTACCTCATAATTACATTGAAGATAAATTTGTTCTTTCAGGAATAATTGATTTAACTATAGATTATGTTACAAAAGAAGATAATGATAATTTCAGTTTACGCTACGCTTTTCCTGCTATTATTAAGAAAAAAGATTATATAACTTGTCTATCTCATTCAGGTTTTAGAAGCAATATATTTGTCAATTCATTATCAACTTTATACAAAGAATATAAAACCTATTGTGATAACAATACCATCAATTTAGATATTATAGATGTTAAATATCTAACTTTATACAACATTTATCCCTACTCATTTTTTGACAAAGTTAATTTTCTTAATAACATTTCTAATATTCAACTATCTGAAGATTTTATTCTTCTTCCAAAAGGCTTCAAATACAATAATATTTTATTTGATGCTTTCAACAATAATGCTTCTACAAATTCTTTTCTAGATAAATATAAAAATGAAAATAATGAATATCATTTTCCTTTAACTTCCATGTTTAAAAATGCTGATCAAATATCATCATTTTCAATTGCAGGTCAATATGAAATAATAGATGGCAAAAATGATAGCTTAACTTTTAATGATTGTATTATTGTTTCAAATAAATTATACGATGAACTTATCTCAGCAATTAGTTTAGGTTATATGGATGGTTATGATGATGCAAAAATTATTTTTGCAGATAAAACATACTTGAAAGAACATCTAAATCAAATATTAGATGATTCCACTTCTTTACAATCAATAAGATGGACAAATTGTTTGAAATCATATAAAAATAGTCAAAATTTTAGAACATTTATCACCATCGTCGCCGCTATCATTTCACTAATTTCAATTATTATATTCATTATATATGGGATAAATGAGAGAAGATTTTTAACACATAATTTTGCTGTATTAAAGCTTTTAGGAAAGAAAGAATTATTTTGTTTTTTCTTATTCACTTCAATTATAACTACAATCAGTTTATTTTCACTATTGATATCAATTCCTTTTTGTCAACTCGTAACAAATGCTCTTTTCCATCAAGTATGCAATAGCATTGGCTATGATGGAACATTTGTGGTTTCAAATTTTGCATTATCATATGCAATTTCTATAATAGTAGCAATTGTAATTCCAATTATTTCAATTCCTATCTCATATTTCATTAAAAAGAAAAATCCTAATTCTCAAATAAAAGAAGGTGACTGATATGGAATATACATTAACCGCTAATAATATTGAAAAAAGTTATAATTCAACACTCATTTTTTCTGATTTTACATTCACATTTAAAACAGGAAATATTTATTTGTTTAAAGGTTCATCTGGATGTGGTAAATCAACTATGCTTGATATACTTTCAACTTATATAAAACCTGATAAAGGAACAGTATATTTAAATGATGAAACTAAAGTTTGTAATAATGTTGCATATTTTACACTAGAAAATAATGTTTTCATTGAATTATCAGTAATAGAAAATTTAAAAATAATTTCTAATGATTTAACTAAAATATGCAAAGTGCTTGAAGATGTTAAATTATCCAATAAAAAAGGTGAGCTTGCAAAAAATCTTAGCAAAGGAGAACAGGCTAGACTTGCTATCTCACGCATGCTTTTAGAAGATAGAAAGATTATTCTTTTTGATGAACCTTTCAGTAATCTCGACAAAGATAATGCACTCAATATTTTAAAAATTTTTAATAAAATAAAAGATGAGCATATCATCATCATTTCATCTAATGATAATTTAGATAGCGATAAATATTGTGACTATGTCTTCACGTATGACAATTATTCTTTTAAACTTATTTCTGAGAATGAAAATACTATAAAAGTTAGTTATGAAAATCATCAAAAATCTTCACAAATTTCTAATGTCTTTTTTTTAAAATCTTTTCTAAAAAAAATAATTTTAAAAACTTGGAAACATAAATTATTTATCATTCCAATATTAATTTTTCTTCACATTGTCTGCTTTTTCTCACTGATGTTTATAAACACTAGCGGTAATGATTATGTATATAACAATATGCGAAAAAGCAACATTAATGGTATAGATGTAGTCGAAAATTATTCAGATAGTGTTAATGGTGGAGTCGGTTGTCTTTTAACTATCAATGGTCAAAATTTATTTGCTGTTTGTAATAAACTAAATGCTTTTAAATCTTCTTCCTTTGATATTGAACTACAATCCGACTATGATATAGCATTACCATCAAATATTTCTAGTAAATTGAATTTAAAAATTGATTCAAAATTAAAAATAAACAATTGTAAAAATGAAGCAATAGTTAAAAATATTTATCAATATGATGAAAGTATAACAAATGCGTTAACTTTTATTAATAAATTCAATAAAAATAATGTTTCCAATATATTGGAACATAATTATCCAATTTTAATTTCAAATACAATCTTTAATGAAATATTAAATGATTCAACCCCTATTTATTTTTATGGCTTTGATTTATTATTTAAAAACAACAAAAATACATTCTATCTACCTTCTTTTTTAAGTGAAATCAGTGATAATACATATAATTTTTGGAAAAATAAAAACACCAGCAACATAATTATTAATATAATTTTTTATATTTCGCTTTCACTTTTAATTTTTATCTATCTTCTTTTAATAATTTCTATCTGTTTAGCCTTTAAAAATGAAAATATTCTCTTTAAATATATTGATTGCAATTATAAAAGAAGTGGTTTTTACTCGTCAGTTGATTCAATTATTTCCTTATTTTCATCATTTATAATAGCAACAATAATTTACACATCAATAAGTTCAATTTTTAATAATAGCATTTGTAAATTTTTTATAATCGATAACCTCATATCTTTTAGTGATCAATTACTTTTTTCAATTCTTATTACGTTGTTTATTGATTTCTTATTGATTATATTTACATTTATATCAATATATATTTCCAATAGATTTATATTTTTAAAATATATTCATCGTAAATAATTTATTAAAAACAACTATATTTTGAATTATAAAATTGTTAAATGACAAATAAATTCATATTATGATTATTCGATATATTTTCTCTCTATAATTGAATATAGTCCATTACAAGTAAGTTTGATATCAGGTATAACAATCAACGATAAAAAAGAGAGAAGCATCAATGGATTAATTTTATTATTCATTGATAATTTATGAGTAGCTTCTAATAATTCATGCCTTTTTTTAATTACTTCAGCATATGGTTTTGATGACATAAGTCCTGCTATATCTAATTCAAGATAAGTGATTTTGCCATCAACTTTTATTGCAATACCACCATCAGTTTTTAACGCATTTATAACATCTAAAATATCTTTTTCATCGTTTCCAAGTGCGATGATATTATGTGAATCATGACTGATGGTTTGTGCAATTGCTCCGTTTTTCAGATTGAATCCTTTAACAAAACATTTACCAATAAGACCTGTTTTATGATGCCTTTCAATTGAATACATTCTATTCAATTCCTTATCATCTTTGCAGTATATTTTTTTAGTAATTAGCGAGCCAGGAATAATTTCCATAACCGGCTTAGATTTATCAAAATTAAATTTTAAATCTTCCAATTCTATTTTTTTAATATTGACAGTTGATGTCACATTTAAAATTGATGCATTCTTAATTTCAAATAATGAAACATTATCTTTTGCAACCAATTTTCCCATGTAATATACTTCTAAATTTTTATTAAATTCTAAATCAGGTGCAATGATAAAATTTGCATAATAACCAATGGCAATAGCTCCCCTTTTTTCAAGCTTATATGTACGATAACCATTTAGTGATGCAATTTTTATCGCATCAATTTTATCAATCCCAGATTTGATAGCTTTCTTTACAGCATCAATTATAGTTCCTTTGGAAGCAAGTTCTTCAGGTTCTTTATCATCAGTTGCAAAAACAAAAGACGAGATATTATCTTTATTGACAGCTTTAATAACTTTTTCAACATCTTTAGCAGCTGATCCATTTCTTATTTGAACAGTCATTCCTTTTGATACTCTTTCCAGTGCTTCCTCTTTTGTAAATACTTCATGATCTGTATACATACCAGCTAGAATGTATTTATCTAAAAAAATACCAGACATTAGTGGAGCATGTCCATCAACTATCATGTTATTATCTTTAAAATATTTGATTTTCTTTAAAACTTCTTTATCATCATTTAAAACACCAATAATATCCATCATCTCACCTAAGCCATACAAATCATATTTTTTAGTGAGTCTTATTGTTTCATCAGCATCAATTTTAACTTTATTATATTCTAAAGGTGTAGCTGGCACACATGATGGCATCATAATTTTTATATCTGCTGGTATATCTTTTATATCTTCCTTGATGAATTTAATACCATCTTCCCCGCAAACATTTGTTATCTCATGAGGATCAGCAATAAACGCTGTTGTTCCATATGCAATAGCCAGCTTTAAATATTCACTTGGTCTAAGTTGACTAGATTCAAAGTGAAGATGAGTATCAATAAACGATGGGTACATATACTTTCCTTTGCAATCAACCATATTTTCAATTTCATCAATTTTACCAATAGAAATAATTCTATCATTATCAATTAAAACATCACATTCTTTAATTTCATGATTAAAAACATCAACAACATTAATATTTTTGAAAAGAGTTTTCATCTTATGCCTCCTTTTTTTAAAAAAAATTATATCATGATTTAAATAACATAATTAAAACACGAATTTTAAAAAATTCTTTTTAGCATTAGTCAAATATTTATATAAATATAAATAAATTAATAATATTATTTGCTAATTTGTCGATAAAATCTTATAATTTAATAAGAATTAGGAGAGTTTACTATGAAATATTTTGACACTGCTATATTTATTATATTCCTTGTATTTGGTTTATTATCTTCTTGGTATTTATTATTCGCTTCAAAAAATAAGAAAAATACATTGATGGGAATATCGGTTTTGATTTTAACTATTGGTGAAGCATTCCCTTTAATTGCTAGAATCATAGCAGGTTACTCAACTTCTGATATTTCATCTTTTACTAAAGCTGCTACAACCATTTCATATGTAACTACTGCATTATTTTTACTTCTTTTATTCCATGTCCTATTTGCTACTAAAAAAGAAGTATCTTCCCATACGAATTCAGCTATTTTTGTTTATCTTCTCACTTTAATTTCAATTGTTTTAGCATTCTTCCCACTTGAAAATTATTTCTTAAACGAAGGTAAAATCGCTCCAGTGATGATTTATTTACTTAGATCTATATCATATGTTTTAACTTCTCTTATATTATTTGTACTTTATATCAAACATAGAAGGGATGCCAAATTCACTTTGACCTTTATCTACATTTTAGTTGCAATTTGTTCGTCAGTCGTTGCAAAATGTAGTGGTGTTTTAAATTTTTTAGACTATTTTATTTATCTTGAATATTTAGCTTATGGACTTATTATTTTTGATTTTATTAGAAACAAAAATACTACTATTGTCTACAAAAAGAAAACCAAACCTGTCTTTATTGAATGTTCTGAAGATTATTAATGATGAATTTTTTTCAAATATCTGATTTAAAGGAACCATCAAAGTCTAAAAATAAACTGATAGAAGAGATTCTAATCTTCTTTTCTATCAGTCTTTTTTTATCACTTATAATTGCAAGTTTTACTTTAATTAGTCCATTTAAAAGCAATGAGATAATTTCTTTAGCATATTCATACAATAAGACATTAGATTTTAATAAAGATACTCTGCTTTTTTCACTACTTTTCTCATTTATAGATATTTTGATACTTTATGCATTATTGATATTTATTAAACCAAGTGGTAATTCTATAATCATCAATAAAAATTTTAAAAATGTTATCTATTTATTCATTTTATCATTGTTTGGTAATCTTGCTTTTATAGTTTTAAGCATGATATTTTCTTCTAAGCATGATATGGGATTTTGTGTTTTTTTCTCATCTTTCTTAGTAAATATATATATTTCTCTTTTATATAAACTTTATCTAGAAAATATGAGTTACAGCAATCATCTTTTTTGGGAAATATTCCGCTTTGTAATTGTTGGATTGGTAGCTGCTTGTTTTGATTTTCTTGTATGTTACTTATTTCAATTTGTAATTTTTAAAGGAAATAATAATGGATATGTCACCATCGTATCTACTATCTTTGGATTTACAATCGGTGTAGTTATAAATTATTTATTATCAACATATATGGTCTATAAAAAAAACGGTAATAAAAATGTTAAAAGTCTTAAGGGAATAATTATTTTCTTGGTTTTGGCAGTTATTGGTTTACTTTTAGGCATGCTATTGCAATTTATTTTATATGATGTTTTATTTATTAAAAAAGGTGTCATGTTTTTTACATATCCTGTGGATTTTGTAATCCGTACTCTCATTGTTATGATTTATAATTATATAAGTCGTAAACTCATTCTTTACAAATAGGAGGATAAATTATGCCATTTATAAATTTAAGAACAACAAAAAAATTAAATGATGATTTAAAAGAAAAACTAAAAAGTGAATTTGGGAATTCAATATCAATGCTACCTGGAAAAAGTGAACAGTGGCTTATGGTATCTTTAAATGATGATTGTTCATTATATTTTCAAGGTAAAAATAATGATGATATAGCTTTTATTGAAGTGAAAATATATGGAAAAAGTTCATCAGATTCATATAATAAACTCACTAATAAATTGACAACAATCGTATCATCTCTATTAAATATTAATAGTTCAAATATATATGTTGAATATGAAGAAACACCATACTGGGGATATAATGGACACAACTTCTAATAATCTTTTACAATTTATTTAATAACATTTCTTTTTTAGTTTTATAAAATAATTTTAAATTATTCGCACGAACAAATAATGTACCAATGAAAGGTATAAAAGAAACTATCATAGTTATTATTAAAGAAGAAAATAATGTCAATGAAAATACAACTATAAATTTATAATTCACATTCAAATTTATTATATTATTAAATAGCAAAACAAAATAAATATGATACAAATATACTCCAAATGAAACATTTGATATCATAATTAATATTTTTCTTGCTTTTACTTTGATTAAATTTATTAATGAATGCACTAATAAAAAAACCATAGGTGGTAAAAATACTGAATCATACCATATTGTTGAAGAATAGATTTTAACTTGATAGTATAAAGTGATAATAAATATTATTATAAATAATAAAATTTCAATAACGCTAATTAACGTAATGATAGAATTTTTAATTTTATAATTAATAAATAATTTATTTATGTAATCAATTAAATAGCCTAAAAGAACATAAAGTATTAAATATATATTAAAAATATCTTTAAATATTATTGGATGAAAACAATAGTAATAAAAATAAATAAAAAAAAATAATTACAAAAACATATTTAATGTTAATCTTTTTTAAACCTAAGGATATAATTGGTATAAACAAATAGAAAGGTATTATAAAAAACATGTACCAATCTTGAACTAGAATATTATCAGGATCTTGAGACAAAAAGAAAAGCTGTTTAAAAAATTCTTTATAGTCCCTTATATAGCCCCCACCGATTATTTTTGGTTTTAATATAAAATTAATGGTGATTAAAATTTGAAAAGATATTATTAAGCCAATTAAATTTTTTTTTATAAAAATTGCTTATTCCTTTTTTATCCCAGGTTCTAGGTAATAATAAATAACCCGTTAAAATTAAAAATATAGGAACACCAAGACGAGATAGTGTATGCAAGCAAACACCAATATTATGAATTAATTCACTATGCTGTGCATCAAAAATTGACATTTCAATCGAATGACAAAGTAATACTAGACACATAGCAAATATTCTTATAACATCAATATTTCCTTTTCTATTTTTAATCATATCATTTTTAATCATATCAATTAATATATCACAAATTATAACCAATACAATTTGATCAATTTTTCCTTGTCAATTTAAAAAAGCTATATTATAATACTAGACGGATCCATAGCCAAGCTGGTAAGGCAAGGGATTGCAAATCCCCAACCTGCGGTTCGAGTCCGCATGGATCCTCCAGTAAGCAATGCGCTCGTAGCTCAGCTGGATAGAGTATCTGACTACGAATCAGAGGGTCAAGAGTTCGAATCTCTTCGAGCGCACCACCAATATACAATCGAGAGTTAGCGCAGTTTGGTAGCGCACCTGCTTTGGGAGCAGGGGGTCATGGGTTCAAATCCCCTACTCTCGACCATTTAGAAAATATAGTCCGATTAAAATAATCGGGCTTTTTTAATAATTTGCTAAGTAATAAATATGTATTTATTATATAATATTTATTTGTATTATTAGTTGAGGTGGTTCATGAATATTGGAGTAGTTTCATTAGGCTGTGCTAAAAATCAGGTAGATTTAGAAGAAATTTTATTCTATTTAAAAATTAATGGCTTTGAAGTTGTTTCAGATCCATATTTAGCTGACTGCATTATCATTAACACCTGTGGTTTTATTGACTCAGCTAAAAAAGAATCTATTGATGCTATTTTAGATATGGCTAAATTTGATAAGCCGATTATAGTTTCTGGTTGTCTTGCAACTAGATATCTTGATGAACTAAAAAAAGAGATGCCTGAAGTATCTTTATTTTTACCACTTGAAGATTATTCAAAAATAGGTGAAAAACTTGAAGAACTTTTTAAAGGTAAAAAATTTGTTGGTAAAATTGACCCAACTAAAAGATTATTTATTTCCCCTAAGCTTGAAGCATATCTAAGAATATCAGATGGCTGCAATAATTTTTGCTCATTTTGTGCAATCCCTCACATCAGAGGCCGATTCAAATCCGTTCCTTTTGATACTCTAAAAAAAGAAATTGAGGATTTAGATGAAAATGGTGTCAGATCACTTACGGTCATTTCTCAAGATACTTCTATGTATGGAAAAGATATCAATTTGACCTTAGTTGATTTAGTCAAAGAAATTGCTAAACATCCTAATTTTGATTTTGTTAAATTGATGTATCTTTATCCTGATGAAGTAACTGATGAACTCATATCATTATTTAAAGATAGCAATCTTACACCATATTTTGATTTACCTGTGCAGCATTTCTCAGACCATGTTTTAAGAAGAATGGCAAGACGTGGTAGCCGTGCTGATATCAAAAATTTAATAAATAAATTTAGAAATGAAGTTAAAGATCCTATTTTAAGAACAACTGTCATGGTAGGTTTTCCTGGCGAAACTGATGAAGATATTGATATTCTTCTTTCTGATATTCAGGAAATTGGTTTTGATCATCTTGGTTGTTTTATCTATTCACCTGAAGAAAATACTCCAGCTGCTAATTTCAAAGATCAAATTGATGAAAAAGTTAAAATAGAAAGATATAAAAAAGTGATGAAACTTCAAAAAAAGATTTCACTTAGGAAAAATAAAGAAAGAATTGGTAAAGAATATAAATGTTTAATAACTGGTTATGATAAAAACACTTTCTCATATACAGGCATCAGTAATATCTTTGCTACTGATGATATTGATGGCTCACTTCAAATCTTTTCAAAAGAGGAGCTAAATGTTGGCTCTCTTGTAACAATTAAAATTGTCAATGCATTTTATTATGACTTGCAAGCTGAGGTAGTAAACATATTAAGAAAATAATGGAGATGTTTTATGATATTTGGAAAATATATTAATAAGTATTACAAAAAATACTGGTATTTATTTGTTGCTGTAATTTTAGTTTGTGCATTTGTTGATATTCTTCAACTTTATGTTCCAAAAATATTTGGTTCAATAATTACATCTCTTCAAACTGATAAAAATAGCTACATACAAAATATAAATAGTGATGAACTAAATAATTTGAATTTGCCTTTTTATTCAAAAAACTTTACTGCTTCACTGATTTCTATTGCAGTCATTGCATTTTCCTTGTTTTTAGGTCGTGCATTATGGAGACTTTTTGCTTCACGTCTTGCTGGAAATATTGAAAGAGACATGAGACTTGAATTATTTAGACATATTCAAACTCTTTCACTTGAATTCTATCATGATCAAAAAGTCGGCGGTCTTTTATCCTATTTTACAAATGATCTACAAACAATCAAAATGTTATTTAGAGAAGGCTTTATCTTCCTAACTGATCTTCTTGTCTTAGGGATCATGTCATTTACATATATGTGTATGCTCTCTCCTCTTCTTGCTATATGTACAGGGCTTCCATTAGTCTTATTTACAATCTTTGGTAAGATGATTGGCAAAAAAGAAAGCGAACGTTATACAAAAGCTAGTGATGATTATGAAAGAATGTCTGATTATACCGAAGAATCACTGCAAGGTTTTTCAGTAATTAAAGCTTTTAGAAGGGAAAAGAAACAAACTGAATATTTTTCAACTTTGGCAAATGCAGCCATGAAAAGTAATGTTGCTTATCAAAACTATTCTTCATGGATTGATGCCATGATTAATATTATCATTGCTATTGTTTATACTTTGCTTCTTGCAATCGGCTCATATGCTCTTATCAATACGAATTCTATCTTTACTGGAAATATCACTGATTTAGGTAAATTTATTGAATTTGTTGGCTATAATGATTCTCTCATTTGGCCTATGATTGCTGGTGGTATTTTGATCAATGAAATTTCAACTGCACGCGGAGCTTATAATCGTATCGCTAAAATATTTGATAAAAAATGTGACATCATTGAAAAAAGCAATTTAAAACCACATGATGATGTAAAAGGTGATATTGAATTTAGGCACTTGAATTTTAAATACGAAAATGAAGCTAATAATGCATTAAGCGATATCTCATTCCATGTCAAACCAGGAATGCTTGTTGGAATTATTGGAAGAACAGGAAGTGGAAAATCAACCATTCCATCTCTGCTTTTAAAACTTCATAACGTCAATGAGAATCAATTATTCATAGATGGTGATGATATAAATGATTGGAAAAAAGAAGATTTAAGAAAACATATTGCTTTAGTCAATCAAGAATCATTTTTATTTTCAGGAACAATTATTGACTCGGTATCTTTTACAGAACGTGGTAAAGTTGATATCGAGAAAGTAAAAAAGTGCTGTCAATTTGCATCTGTTAATGATGATATTGAAGGCTTTGAAAAAGGATATGAGAGTGAAGTTGGTGAAAAAGGTGCACAATTATCAGGTGGTCAAAGACAAAGAATTTCAATTGCACGTGCTATCTATTCTGAACCTGATGTTTTGATTTTAGACGATTCATTATCAGCTGTTGATGCTGAAACTGAAAAGAATATTTTAAAATCAATTAAAGAAGATGAAAAAAAACTTACTACTTTTGTCATTACTCATCGAATTTCAGCTGTTAAAAATTCGGATTTAATTTTAGTTTTAGATGCTGGTAAATTGATCGGTGTTGGAAAGCATGATGAACTTATAGATACATGTCCTTTCTATAAAAAACTTTGTATGCTTCAAGATTTAGAAAAGGAGGTTAACTAATATGTCTGAAATATTAGATGATGATAATTTAGTGCAGACTAAATATAAAGCAGGTGATTTAAAAATTATCAAATATTTTTCAAAATATATTGCTCCATATAAAACAAGATTTATTGTTCTCATTTTACTTTATATCTTAGTCAATTCATTATTTACTTTAGAACCACTTGTTTTTTCATATGTTATTGATGATTTAGGTAAATATTTTATTGATACACCTACAATCACCTTAGACACTCTTTTAAACCATTTATATATTTTCATCCCCTTAGAATTTATTTGCTTAATGGGTGGTGCATTTGGTGCATATTTTGTTTCTTATGCTTTAAGAAAAGTCGGTCAAAAAGTTGTTAGAGATTTTAGAAATGATATCTTTTATCATGTTTTGTCATTATCACAAAAAGAAATTAAAACTTTAAAAATTGGTTCCTTTGTTACACGTGTTACAAATGATACTCAAAATTTATCTTCTTTCTTTGCTGATTTACTCCCTCAGCTTTTTAGAGCAATAATAACACTGCTTATCATTATTGTGACTACTTTTGCTAGAGTACATGTATATGGTTTCATCTTTATTGCTTATATTCCTATTGTCTTTGTAATATCGTATTTCTTTAGAAAAAAATCTAAAGTATATTATCTTGAAGAAAAGAATTCAATTTCTAGAATGAATTCTTTCTTATCCGAAAACTTCCAAGGCGTCAAAATAACTAAAAGTTACAATATGGAAGATAAAAGAGAAAGTGAATTCATTATTAAAAACAATGCTATCTATTCTAATTATTTAAAATCCACTACTCTCTTTGCTATCTTTTATCCATCCATGTATCTTCTTCAAATGACATGTGTTATCATTGTTATTGCTTTTGGCGTTCCAGCTGTTGTTTCAGGTTTTTTAACAATTGGAACTTTCCAACTTCTTTATTCTTATTCGTCACAATTTTTCCAACCGATTCAAACGATAACTTCTTTGTTTGACTCTCTTTCATCTATTATTACTTCAGCTAGTCGTACTCATGATGTTATGGAAAAAGAAAGTGAAGTTGATCATAAATCAGAGTTTGATAAAGACCACTTTGATGGTAAAGTAGAATTCAAACATGTAGTGTTTACTTATCCTGGTTCGACTGAACCTGTGTTAAACGATATTTCATTTGTTATATATCCTTTTAAAACCGTGGCTTTTGTCGGTCCAACTGGTGCTGGTAAATCAACTATCATTTCTTTAATTACTAGACTTTATGAGATTGATTCAGGTGAAATATTAATTGATGATGTAAACATCAATGATTATTCGCTTGAATGTTTAAGGCATAATATCGGCGTCATGATGCAAGATGTCTTCTTATTTACTGGTTCTATTAAAGATAATATTTCACTTGAAAATTCAAGCATCAACGATGAAGAAATAATTGATGATGCAAAAAGAGTTGGTGCCGATACCTTTATATCTAAACTTCCTGATGGCTATAATGAACATGTTAGCGAAAAAGGAAACAATTTCTCAGCTGGTCAAAGACAGTTGATCTCCTTTGCTAGAACATTAGCGTATCATCCTTCTTTAGTTTTACTTGATGAGGCAACAAGTAATATTGATACTGAAACTGAACGTCTTATTCAAAAATCACTTGAAGAGATGAGAAGTATTGGAACTTTAATCATTGTTGCCCATCGTTTATCAACAATTAAAAATGCTGATCACATCTTTGTCATCAATCATGGCCAAATAATTGAAGAAGGAAATCATCAAGAACTTATGAATCTTGAAGGAAAATATTACAATTTATATAAACTTCAAAATATGGAAAAGAATCTAAATAATGAGGAGATAAGTTATGAACACAATTAAATTATATAACTCATATACTGGTAGAATTGAAGAATTTAAACCTATCAAAGAAGGAGAAGTTAACATCTATTATTGTGGACCAACAGTTTATAATTATGTCCATTTAGGAAACTTTAGACCTACTGTTACCTTCGATGTTCTCTCACGTGTTTTTAAAGAGGTTGGCTATAATGTTAAACTTGTTTCTAACTATACTGACATTGACGATAAAATAATTAAACAAGCTAAGATTGAAAACAAGACTGAAAAACAGCTATCTGAATTTTATATTGATGCTTATGAAGAACTTCTAGATAAACTCAACGTTGAAAAATTATATGCTCATCCTAAAGCTAGTGAATATATTGAAAAAATGGCAGTTTTTATTGATGAATTAAAAAATATGGGATATGCTTATTATAAAAATAATGATACATTCTTTAGAATCAATAAGGTTTTAAATTATGGAAAGCTTTCTAAGCAGACTATTAAAGATTTGGAAAGTGGAAAAAGAATTGAAGAAAATAGTGATAAAGAATCACCACTTGATTTTGTTTTATGGAAACTTACTGATGATGAAGGAATCAAATTTGATACTTTAGTTGGTAAGGGAAGACCAGGTTGGCATACTGAATGTGTTTGCATGGTAAATTCTATCTTTCATTCTCCACTTATTGATATTCATGGTGGAGGTTTTGATTTGAAGTTTCCACATCATGAAAATGAAATAGCCCAGTCTTTAGCACATAATGGAACAATACTAGCTAATTACTGGATGCATTGTGGATTTTTACTGACAAATGGTGAAAAGATGTCAAAATCACTCGGCAATTCAATCCTTGCTAAAGATGTTTTAAATAGACATACTGCTAACGCTGTTAGATTATTCTTCTTATCAACTCCATATCGCAGTCCAGTCAATTATGAAGAAGAAATTCTAAATTCATTTGATGACAAAGATAAAAAGATTCATACCTCACTTAAAAAAGCAAAATATAAACTTCAACTTGAAAAATATAAATTTAATAGTTTATTTGATAAAGATACTTATAGCGAATTTATATCATATTTGTGTGATGATTTAAAAACTAGCAATGCAATTACCATTCTTGAAAGATGTTTAAAGAATTTAAATTCATTACTTGCTAAAAAAGATAGTGATAATAATGATATATTACTAACATATAATACAATTTTAAAATTATCATCTATTCTTGGCCTAAGATTTATCATTGAGGATTTAACAAATGATGATATTTCCAATTTTGATCTTTATAATGAAGCTAGAAACAATAAAGATTACGAAAAAAGTGATATTTATCGAAAGAAGCTTATTGAGAAAGGTATCCTTTAATGAATGAAATCTTTTTAAAATCAAAAGATTATTTTCTTAAAAACATGATCAGTGATGATTTGATGAAAGATTTTAAAATTATCACTGATTTTACTTATATTTTTTTTGATGAAAATAAAAATAATCTTCCTGCTTTGCTTTTAGAAAATTACGAGACTTCTAAAAATAATGAAAAAAAATATATACTTGGATTCACTTATTATCTCATTGATGATAATGAAGATGACTTGCAAGTAAACGAGAGTTTTTCTTATAATCATTCTCTTCATTTGCTTTTCTATTTCAATAATAATTTAAATATTAAACCAGGTTTATTAAAAGAAGCTAATTATAATTTGATTGATGAAAATAAAACTCATGATGAAATCAATGAATTACTAAATTTTGCACATGATTTATTTTCTTTAAATAATGAATATTTTATAAAATACGAACTTCTTATTGAATAATCTTATATATTTGAAACCAAGCAAATATTTATATTTTTAAAAAAAATACTTGATTTTTCAAAAGCTGTTTTGTTATAATTATTAGGCGTTTGAAAATGGATCCTTAGTGTAGAGGCCTATCACGTCTCCCTGTCACGGAGAAGATCACGGGTTCAAATCCCGTAGGATCCGCCACTGCTGGCGTAGTTCAGTGGTAGAACACGACCTTGCCAAGGTTGATATGCGGGTTCGATTCCCGTCGCTAGCTCCATTATTTGACTTTTCACTCTGAGTATATCAGAGTTTTTTTATTTATAGAGGTACATATGGAAGAAAAAATATCATTTAGAAAAGCAGAAAAAAAAGATAGTGCACTAATATTAACTTTTATCAAAGCTATTGCTGAATATGAAAAAATGAGTGATCAAGTTTTAAATGATGAAAGCAAGATAAAATCACTTCTTTTTGATAAAAAAGTTGCTGAAGTGATTTTTCTTCTCTTAAATGATAAAGAAATTGGTTTTGCACTTTATTTTTATAACTATTCAACATTTGTTGGCAAAACAACATTATATTTAGAAGATTTATTCATTTATGAAAAATATCGACATTGTGGATATGGTAAGCTTTTATTTAATGAGCTTATAAATATTGCTGTTTTAAATGATTGTGGAAGAATGGAGTGGACATGTTTAAATTGGAACAAAACGAGCATTAAATTTTATAAATCACTTGGTAGTGTCCCTATGAATGAATGGACTACTTATCGATTAGATAATAAAACACTTATTGCCTTAAATAAGGAAAATAAAAAAGGCTCTTTTTAAAAAGAGTCTTTTAATTAAGATAATATTTCATTTTTATTCAGCATGAAAATGAGTATTATCATTTATAGCACTTATTAAGTTAGCTTTCAAAACATCATCTGCAGCAACCACTTCAATTTGATTGTTACTTCGATCAACTTTGACCTCTTTTACACCTTTGACTTTAAACAATTCTTCTTTAGCATGATTCTCACATCCTGTGCATTTCATACCTGTAACTTTTAATGTTATTATCATTTCATTTCCTCCTTTTTTATGTCAGTAACATTATAACCAATATTTTTGATACTATCTATTATTAAATTATCATCAACATTTTCTCTTTTTAAAATTGTAGCGTTTAAATCTTTTAAAGAGACATTCACATCCTTAATGCCATCAATGCTTTCAAGTGTTTCTTTAACATGCCTGATGCAATTTTCACACATCATATCCTCAATTTTAATAACTTCTTTTTGATAATTAATTTCATGGTCATTTTCATTTTTTAAAACTGTATCGTCAAATTTAATTTTTTTATGCCTTATAAAAAATGAATCGTATAACTTAAACAAATTAATTCTCAATGCATTTAAGACAACACATATTGATGATAGTGACATTGCTAATGCACCATAATATGGTTTCATATTCATAAGCAGTTCAACATTTGTTTGAGAAAATACACCAGCAGCAATTGGAATCATGATGATATTGTAAATGAAGGCAAAGAAAAGATTTTCTTTTATATTTAATAATGTATATCTAGACAAATTAATAGCCCCAACAACATCCATCAGTGATGATTTTAAAAGAACAATTGAAGCACTATCAAGAGCAATATCACTAGCCGATATTGCCATTGAACTGTCGGCTTTAGTCAGTGCAGGAGCATCATTTATTCCATCACCTATCATCAAAACCTTACCTTGTTTTTGAAGAAGAGATATGATTTGAAGTTTTTCATCAGGTAATAATTCAGATACATAATAATCTAATTGAACTTCACTACTGATTTTTTTAGCAGTCATTTTATTATCACCAGTTAGCATAATAGGAATAATATTCATTTCTTTTAAACATTTTATTGTCTTTAAGGCGTCATCTTTGATAGTGTCTTTTAAGGCAATTATTCCAATTACTTGTTTCTCTTTTAAAAATATTAATGGTGTCTTACCTTCATTTGATAAATCATTATATGTATTTAAAAACTTTTCATCATATTCGATAGACAATTCTTTTAAGGTTTTAAAACTTATTGCACTATAATTAAGCTCATCAATTTTTATACTGACACCTTTACCTGATATTTCTTTAAACTCGTTTCCTTCATAAAATGAAATTTCATTATTTTTTGCATAATTATTAATGGCAACAGCAAGTGGATGTTTTGAATTTTTTTCAATTGAATAAGCAATTTTCAAAAGCTCATCTTTATCAATTTCATTTGAAAATACAACAACATCAACGACATTTAATTTTCCATTTGTAATAGTACCAGTCTTATCAAAAACAGCAAAGTCTACATGTGATAAATTTTCAAGTGCGGTTGCATTTTTAAATAAGATTCCATTTTTAGCAGCTTTTCCACTTCCTACCATAATTGCAACAGGTGTAGCTAATCCTAGTGCACATGGACAAGCAATAACTAAAACTGATATCGCTTTATTTAATGAATAAGTTAAATAACTTTCATTTAAATGATGTGACATTGTAAAATTTTTAGAAATGCATAGCCATGTTATAAAAGTGATAACAGCTATAATCAATATTGTAGGAACAAAGATACCAGATACTTTATCAGCAATTCTAGTAATCGGTGCTTTTGATGAAGAAGCTTCTTTTACCATATCAATTATTTTATTCAAAGTTGTATCCTTTCCAACTTTAGTAGCACGCATCTTTATAACACCATTTAAATTGACAGTTGATGATTTTACCTCATCATTTATTTTTTTATAAATAGGTATTGATTCACCAGTTAATGATGATTCATCAACTGAACATTCACCAGAAATTATAGTTCCATCTACAGGAAAATATTCACCAGGTCTAACAAGAAGAATATCGTTCACTTTTACATCTTCAGTTTTTATTAATTTTTCTTTGTCTCCATCAATTAAAGTAGCTTCTTTGACCGATAACTTAGCTAAACTTCTAATTGCGGAAGTAGTCTTGCCTTTAGAAACACTTTCAAGCAGTTTGCCAATCGTTATTAAAGTAGGAACCATGCCAGCTGTTTCAAAATTTAAATTCATCGAATAGTGAACAATTGTAGTGTAATCAGTATCTACTTTAACCCCATTTGCCATCATCAACAATATGACAGTTGAATAGATGAAAGCAACACCACTACCAAGGGATACTAAAGTATCCATACTTAATGCTTTATGAACAATTGATTTGTAGCCAGATATGAAGAATCTTCTATTCAGTATTAAAATGATGAAAGAAAGTAAAAATTCAATTATTGCAAGTAATAATACTCTTTCTTTTAATACACCAATATTCCAATCCATCATGTATCCCATAGATAAATAAAATAATGGAACAAGGAAAATAAATGAAAAAATTAAAATATATAATAGCTTTTTACTTTCTTCATCTTTTGCATCATCATTTATATCAGCATTTTTAATAGTATTTTTAATTCCATAACCTACGTTTTTAACAGCATTAGTTATTAATTTATCATCAATATCATTATTTAAGATAACTTCCATTGAATTAGTAAGTAAGGAAACATTCACATTTTTCACACCACTAACTTTTTTAACAGCTTTTTCAACATGATTTACACAGGATGAACAAGTCATTCCAGTGACAACATAATTTCTTTTTAATTCAGACATATATTATTTAATAACCTTTAAAAGATTTAAAATTTCGTTGCTGACTTCTTCATCTTTTCCTTCTTTTAATTGTGATACCAAGCAATTTGAAATGTGCTCTTTAAATAATTTTTTTGAAATCTCATTTAAAGCTGCAGAGACTGCTGAAAGCTGAATGATGATATCACCACAATATCTATTATCATCAATCATTTTACTGACACCATTTAATTGACCAACAGCTCGTTTGATTCTATTTTGAATACTTTTGATCTCTTCTTGATCTCTTTTAATCAGGCTATGTTTGACAGTTTTTTTATCCATATCATCACCTCTTAGTATACCCCATACGGGTATTAATATTATATAATTGTTTTTGTTAGTGTCAACATTTTTAATTAATGATATAATTAAATGAGGTAACTTTATGAAATTATTAAAGAACAACGATGAATTTGATACTAGCATCTTAAAATCTTTTAAAATGCTTCATGCTTTAGGGGTATTTAAAAATGATATCGATGCTGATAAATATTTTACATATGGAAAAAGTTTTATAGCTGATGCTACTAAATTTGATGACTATGGGGTTTGGTTTTTGCCACATTCAACATTGACTGATGAGAAGTGGAATGACGCTTGGAAATATGAATTAAATACTGTAAATGGCATTTGTAATGAAATAATTGAAACATTTGATTCATCTAAAAAAAGAAGTGATGTTGAACTTGAAAGAGCAAAAAAACAAAATGAACTTAATCCGACTAGATTGATTTTTGCTAAAAATGAAAAAAATGATAAATATATATTCTTAGGAGTTTATGCAGTTAATAAATCAACAAGAAGTTATAGTTATACAAAATGGAGTTGGAAACTAGTTAATTCTAATTATAATTATTAATATGGCATATAAATCATTATCCAATTTTTTATTGTGGAATAATCCAAAAAATTTCGCAAATACATATGAGGAACTCAATCTTGAAAGAAATGCTTCTTTATTTCCTCATAGTTTTAGCATGTATAATTCTAATTCAAATATTTACAATCTTGTTAGAGCTTCACTACTTTTAGAAGGATTTTTAAATAAGAAGAAACTTGATTATATAATCAATCATTTTTCATCTAGCCAACTTGAATATAATTTCAGTCTCATTCATAAAGATTTAAAATATTTTACGTGTGATGGACAGAGAATATATCTTCCATTTTTTTCTAAGGAAATCAATTATTATTACTATGATAAAATATTTTTACTCAAAGATTCTTCATTTAAAAATATAATTGATGATGAGAAAAAATACTATATTAATCCTTTTGATTATTATAAATATTTGCCTTTTATTTCATCATTAACTAGGCTGATAAATATTGGCGATGTTGATGAATGCAAATTTTTATATCACATTGATTTTGAAACAATTTTAATTATTGATAAGTATGGTAATTTAGAAAATGAATTTCCTATATTTGATGAAAAATGTAAAAAAGATAAAGAAGATTTATTATTGAAATTAGCAGATGTTTTACAAGCATATAAAAAAGATGTTAATTCCTTTATTGAATCATTACATACTAATTTTTTAATATCTAATGATTTATATAAAAGAATGTTAAATTTTGAAAGTAAAAGAAAAAAATGACCTATAAAATTGTAACCTTAGGATGCAAAGTCAACTCGTATGAATCAAGTGTCCTTGAAAAAAAATTGCTTGAAGCAGGATATAATAAAGATGATATTAATCCTACTTATATCTTTTTAAATACATGTGCAGTAACTTCAACTGCTGAAAAACAAGATAGGCAAACCTTGCGAAGATTAATAAATAAATTTCCAAATAGTAAAATTGTTGTTTTAGGTTGCTCTGCACAAGTTAATAAAGATGATTACCTTTCATATAAAAATGTTATTAAGGTAAGAGGCAGTCAAAACAAGACAACCATTGATGATTTAAATATCGGTGTTAAAGATGATGTTAATCCTTCTTTTAGAAGCTTTACATATGAAGATTCATCAATCTCTAAATCAGCATACCCTTCTAAAGCATATTTAAAAATTCAAGATGGTTGTGATAACTTTTGCTCATATTGCATTGTCCCTTATGCTCGAGGAAGAAGCAGATCAAGAAATAGAGAATCTATTATCAATGAATTTAAAAATTATCTAGATAATGGAATTAAAGAAATAATTTTAGGTGGAATTGATGTTTCATCATTTGATGATAATGGTTATTCTTTAAAAGATTTACTTAAAGAATTAACTTCATTTGATGGTGAATATCGAATAAGGGTATCATCGATTGAAATATCTAGAATTGATGAAGATTATATTAAAATATTTAAAGATAATAAACATCTTGCAAATCATTTTCATATTCCACTTCAATCAGGTTCTACCAGAATTTTAAAATTGATGAATCGAAAATATACCAAAGAGGAATTTTTAAATAAAGTGAAACTCATTAAACAGATATTGCCTGATGTTGCCTTATCAAGCGATGTAATAACAGGTTTTCCATCTGAAACTATTGAAGACTTTAATGACACAATCGACGTTATTAAAAAAGTTAATTTTATGAAAATCCATGTTTTCCCATATTCTGAAAGAAAAGGTACTAAGGCAGTATTACTTGATGGCTCTATTGATAAACACATCAGATCTGAAAGATTAAAAATAGTTGAACAACTTTCAAAAGAAAATCAGCAAAATTACTTTAATGAATTCAAAGATACTCAGCAAGAAATACTTATTGAAAGAATCGTTGAAGATAATATCTATGGTTATTCTTCAAATTATTTATATTTAGAAGCAAAAAATAATAATTATAAGATAGGTGATTTAATTAAAGTTAGTGATTTTAAGCTGATTGAAAAATAAAATTTAATCTTTCTTTTTTACTACTTTACTAAGATAAAATAAGCGACTATAATTATTAAGGTTCATCTTGTATACAAGATGTAAATAGAGGTTTTATTAAATGAATTCTAAAGAAATCATTAAAGGCATCGTCGATGGTGGTGTCTTAGCTGTTATCAGAGCAAATTCAGTATCTGATGCAGTAAAAATGGCAACTTATGCCAATAAAGGTGGAATCAAAGGATTAGAAATCACCTTCACAGTTCCAGACGCTGATAAAGTCATTGAAGAACTTGTAAAAAATAAAGTCGATGCACTTGTTGGTGCTGGTACTGTTTTAAATGTTGAGACTGCCAAACTTGCTCACTCAAAAGGTGCTCAATTTATTGTTTCACCTTGTTTTGATGATGAAGTCAATGAATACTGCAAAAGTGTTGATATTCCATATTTTGCAGGTTGCTTTACTCCAACTGAAATATATAATGCAATGAAAAAAGGTGTTGAAGTTGTTAAAGTATTTCCTGGATCTGTTTGTAAACCATCATATTTTAAAGATGTTCATGGTCCTTTCCCACATGCTAAGCTTCTTCCTTCAGGTGGTGTTTCTTTAGATAATATTGATGATTGGATTAAAAATGGGGCTGTTGCCGTTTCAGCTGGTTCATCGCTTACTGCCCCTGCTAAAACTGGTGAATTTGAAAAAATCGTTGATAATGCAAAAGAATTTGTTGATGCTGTTAAAAATGCCCGTGCAAAATATGCAAAATAAAAATTAGGAGTATAAAAATGTCTAAAAATAATCGTGTGATTACATTCGGTGAGGTCATGTTAAGACTTGCACCATTTAACTATTTAAGATTTGTTCAAACTGATGCTTTTGAAGCTACTTATGGTGGAGCTGAAGCAAATGTTGCTGTTTCGCTTGCTAATTATGGAATCGATGCTTCATTTGTTACTAAACTTCCAGATCATGAAATAGGTCAAGCTGCTATCAATTCTTTAAGAAAATTTGGTGTTGATACTTCAAATATTGTCAGAGGTGGAAATAAAGTCGGTATCTATTATTGTGAAAAGGGTGCTTCACAAAGACCTTCTAAAGTTATATATGATAGAGCTCACTCATCAATAAGTGAAGCAAGTGAAAAAGATTTTGATTGGGAAAAGATATTTAAAGGTGCAACTTGGTTTCATGTAACAGGTATTACTCCAGCTTTATCAAAAGAAGTAGCAAAAATAACTATTGATGCAGTTAAAGCAGCTAAGAAATTGGGATTAACTGTTTCAACAGATTTAAATTTCAGAAAGAAACTTTGGTCAAAAGAAGAAGCAAACAAAGTTATGAGTGAAGTTTGCAAATATGTTGATGTTTGTATTGCAAATGAAGAAGATGCCAGTGATGTTTTCAATATTAAAGCTAGTGATACAGATATCAATACTGGTAAATTATCTGCAAAAGGTTACGAAGATGTCTGCAAACAATTAGTTGATAGATTTGGCTTTAAAAAAGTTGCAATCACTTTAAGAGAATCTTTATCTGCTTCTGATAACAATTGGTCAGCAATGCTTTATTCTGATAATAAATTCTATACTTCTAAAAAATATTCAATGAGAATTGTAGATAGAGTCGGTGGTGGTGATTCATTTGGAGCTGGCTTAATTTCAGCTATCTTAAAAGGATATGATAATCAAGATGTCATTGAGCTTGCAGTTGCAGCATCATGTTTAAAACATTCTATTGAAGGTGATTACAATTTAGTCTCATGGAATGAAGTTGAAACTCTTGCTAAAGGTAATGGTTCAGGTAGAGTTCAACGCTAATTAATTTATTAATATATTATAAAGAATTAAAAATAGGTTGGGATTTTCCAACCTATTTTATTTTAATCATAAATTACTAATAAATACTATCAATATCGACTGAAATATATGACGCTGAGTCTTCGGCTTCTAAAAATTTGATTGCTGATAATTTAGAAGAAGAACCAAGTACACTTGTCAGTTGGGATTTTGTAGTCACTAATGTTTTAAACTGTTCTTTTGTTCCATTATAAGTTAAATCGATTAGATAACTACTAAATGCATCAGAATTAATATAATTTACTTTATTATACATAGTCACTATTTTTAAATTACAAAGAGAATATTTATTAATAGTAGTGCATTTTTCTGGTAATATCATTTCTCTAATTGATGAATCATAACTAACAATTTGAGTATAAAAATTATACCAATGAGAATCTTTAGCACCCATAGTTGTAATATTAGTTTTAGATAAGTCAATTTTTTTAGGTGTTCTTTGATACTGTAAGGAATCTGGCATAATATGAGTGATTGAACTTGGAATTTCTAAATCATTATCAACTAATGCATACAATTTAGTTCTATTTTTTGACATCAATTTATTGATTTCATTTCCACTATCATCTTGTGAAGTAAAATATAAATTAGCAGGGTCTACAACGATTTTATTAATAAGGCATCCATCAAAAGCTCCACAATCTAAATAAGTTAAATTTTTTGGAACAAATATTTCTGTAATCTTTGCATCTCTAAATGCATAATTTCCAATATATTCTAATTTACTATTATTTGATATTTCAATTTGCTTTATATTTTTTGACATATAAAATGCATAGTTTTCTATTCTAGTAATATTATCTGGAATTGTAACTTTAATTAATTTATTACATACTCTAAAACAGTCTTGTGGAATTACAGTAAGTGAAGAAGAAAACTTGACATCACTTAAATTACTGCATCCCAAAAAACAGCCTTTGCCAATTGTAGTAACACTATCAGGTATCACAATACTATTAAGAGCTGAATAAGCAAATGCATTTGCCCCAATTTCAGTTATTGAAGAAGGGAGATCAATTGAAGTTATATCAGTATTGCTGAAACAACTATCTGCAATTTTTTTAAGAGTTGATGGCAAAGTAAATTCATTACTAAATACTGAATAAATTACTGTATCATCTTTAGATAGAAGACAATTGTTTTTAAGATCAAATGAAGTACTATCACTACTAACTGTAAGAGAGTTTAAAGGATAAGCACTTAAAAACGGATTACCATTAATTTTAGTGATATTCTTTTTTATTACATAGTTAACTAAATATTTAGAAGAATATGCATAAGAATCAATTGTGGTTATAGTATCTGCTATATCACTATTATTTATTGCCGAATACAAAATTGTGCCATCTTTACTCATAACACAATTTCTTTCAACTCCATTTACTGCTGAAGTAAATAAAGAATTATTAGAATCAACTTTAATACTTGTAAGTTTTTCACAATTAGCAAAAGTATCTTCTTTAAAATTTTTATTATTCAATGATTTTGAAAGGTAAACTGAAGTTAGATTTGACCATTTAAAAGATGTATCATAAAACCTGACAATATTATCTGGTAAAACACAATCTCCATAACCATAAATTACAGAATTATCACTTATTTGATATAAGCAATTACCACTGACTTTAAAATTAGCATTTGCAGAATCAACTTCAATTTTTTCAATATTACTGGTCATTGTATTATAATAAGAAAATGCTACTCCAAAAATAGTAGAAACATTTTTACCAAATTTTATTTCTTTTGTTTTAATATCACAAAATGCACCAAGGTAGACAATATTTACTTCTTCAGGTAATTCAATTCTCTCACCCCAAGCTTTATAGCAATATATATTTCCTTCAACTCTTCCTGATAATATACAATTATTAACTTTATAATATATTTCATTTTCACTATCTATTTCTATATTTTCAAGTAATGGACAATTATAAAATGCTGCACTATCTATATTAGTAATAGTTTTAGGAAGAGAAACAGTCTTAACAAAATTAAAATTTCTAAATCCATCACCTATCTCAGTTACTTCTACTTCATCTATTGTAGAAGGCACAATAACATTTTCTACTTCTTTGTTTAAGCCTGAGATAGTTATTTTATTATCACTATTAACGTAATATTTAAATATATTATCTTCATCAGGCTGACTAGAGGATTGCTGTTGACTATTTGAAGTTGATACATTAGTTGTTATATTTGATGAATTAGCATCCTTCTTACATCCTGATAATGTTGACACAAGTGAAAATAAAGATAGTGTCATCAATAATTTTTTAGATTTTTTCATATAATAATTCTCCTATGTTTTGATATAAAAATTATATATATATATATATATTTGCAATATAATTATTAATAAAATTATATTTTATTTTACATTTCAGTCTATTATATTAAATTATTTAAAAAATTATTCTTTATTGAATTTATAGAATGTATTAACGTTCCATCACTAATTATTGAAATCATATCTGAAGTACAAATAATTGCATTTTTACATTTTCATATTTAGTCTTTAGTTTTTTAAAGTTTTAAGTATGACTAGAATTAAATGTTTGACCAGTCTTTATTTCAACACTGGAAAGCTGTCCATCTTTAACAAGTATTAAATCTACTTTGTTCAGATTAGGATAACTTTCTTAACTTATTTTAAAAAGGGATATCGTTAGATATTCATATTTACGTAAAACAGCATTTTCTAAAACATATATTAATTATTTTAGTATTAGAATAAAATAATTTTTCTCTATTCTTGACTAAATATTGTATCCATTTTAAAAAACTCAATCTATTTGATTACATAATATGTGTTAGACATACTAACTATTTTTATTTAATTACTTTCAAAGATCTTATCAATATCAACTTGAATATAAGTAGAAGAACCTTCAGATTCTAAGAAATTTATTGATTTTAATTTTGAGTTATTACCTAAGATAAATGTTAAATTAGTTTTATTTTTGACTAACGTCTTGAATTGATTAATAGTTCCTTTATAATTTAACTCAGTCAATGAACTATTAAAAATTGAAACACCACTATTGTAATTTAAAGTAGTTATTGTAGATGGAATAGTAACTTTAGTAAAAAGACTAAGCGAACCGTAATCTAATTTTACACAATTATCTGGTAAAACTATTTCTTTAATTGTACCATATCCTTGAATAGATGTTCCTGAACTATAACCCCAATTTGAATTTCCACCACCGATTATAGTTATATTTGTTTTAGATAAGTCAATGCTTGTTTTTGTTTTTTGAAATTGTAGTGCATAATTCATAATTTGATTGACTTCAGTTGGAATTTCAAAATCACCATCAAGAAATAAATATAATTTTGTCATATCTTTTGACAATAACTTATTTAATTCATTTCCATTTTTATCTTGTGATGTAAAAATAGTATTTAAAGGATCAACTCTTATGGATGTGACTGGGCACCCAATAAAAGCGTCATAATAAATGGATGTTATTTTAGCAGAGACAAATATTTCATTAATATTGCATCCTCTAAATGCATATGAACCAATTGAAGCTAAATTACTTAATTGTGAAATTTCAACTTTTGCTAATTTCTTACACATATAAAATCCACTATTAGCAATTGATGTTATATTATCTGGTATTTTAACTTCAGTTAATGAATTGCAATACGCAAAACAATCTTTGGAAATCGTTTTAAGCGATGATGATATTTTCAGTTCACTTAATTTTGAACAATTTGAAAAACACATTTCACCAATAGATGTTACGCTATCAGGGATTACCATTGCTTCAATACTAGAATTTTCAAATGCAGAATCACCAATTGTAACAACGGAAGTAGGAAGTTCAATTTTCCTTCTTTTACTATTTTGAAAACATTTACCACTGATTGTTTTTAATGTATTTGGAAGTATAAACTCATCACTGAATACTGAATAAATAACACTATCATCTTTAGAAAGTAAGCAATCATTTTTGATATCAAATGAATTATTTTCACTATTGACAGTAATTGAAGTTAATGGTGTAGCATTTAAGAATGGGTTTCCATTAATTTTAGTAATATTTTTGCCTATTTCAAAATTTTCTAAAAATTTTGATGTATAAGCATATGTATCAATAGTAGTAACACTATCTGGTATATCACTATTATTTATACCAGAATACAAAATAGTACCATCTTTACTCATTACACAGTTTCTTTCAACACCATCATAAGTTGAAGTAAAATAAGGATTTTCAGAATCAACTTTAATACTCTTTAAATTGTAGCAATATGAAAAATTATTACTTTTAAAATTTTTATCATTAATTGATTTTGGAATATAAATTGAAGTGACATTTGAACATTCAAATGTGCTATCAAAAAAATTAGTGACACCATCAGGAATTATACAATCTTTATATCCATATATAGCCTGTTTTGAATTGGCATCATATAAGCAATTGCCTTCAGACTTAAATGTAGTATTTAATGAATCAACTTCAATATTTTCAATCTTACTTGTTATTGATGAATAATAACTAAAAGAAGCACTCGATATGGACGTTACATTTTTACCAATTTTAATTTCTTTTGTCTTACTATCACAAAAAGCACCACCATAAATAATAGTAACATCCTCTGGAACTTCAATACTTTCTCCCCAGGCCTTATAAAGATATACTCTACCATCATTGTAATAAGTTAGTAAGCAATTATTTTTAACAACAAAGGTTTTATTTTCACTATCAACTTCAATTTTAGTAAGTTGTGGGCAATTATAAAAAGCTGATGCATAAACATAATCTAATGTCTTAGGTAGAAACACTGTTTTTAAATTAGGAAAGTTCTTAAAATTATAGTCAATTTTATTTACTTCAATGCCATCAATTACAGATGGAATAACAAGATTTTCAACGTTTTCATTTGAATAACTAGTAATTGTTAACTTATTATCTGAATTAACAAAATAACTGAAGTAATAATTTTCCTCAGGTTGAGTAGAAGTAGATGTATAGTTACTTGTAATAGTATTTGATGAAGTAGAATTAACATTTTTCTTACATCCTGATAAAGTTGACATTAGTGAAAATAAAGATAGCGTCATCAATAATTTTTTAGATTTTTTCATA
>ERZ808252.157-NODE-157-length-73438-cov-54.859750_pt1 | contig 73438 bp, 52 predicted proteins | sample MGYA00521242_ERZ808252 | MGnify/ENA primary metagenome ERZ808252 (study PRJEB31516, sample SAMN03275581) | gut metagenome | biome: mammalia-associated habitat; material: feces | host: Papio cynocephalus | place: Kenya | collected 2012-08-07 ... | reverse complement strand
TCTTTATCTCTTCCTCTTCATCCCTTCTTTATCTCTTCCTCTTCCTCTTCATCTCTGCCTCATCCTCTTCTTTATCTCTTCACTCTCATCTCTTCTCTCTAATCTCACCATCTCTCAAACACTGTCTCCCACCCGCTCTCTCTCATTCATTCAAACGACTCAAAACCGCCCTCCAACGCATTAACCTCGCGGCTGCAGTTCCACGGGCCAGAAGCTCAGAAGGCTTTCAACGGAATGTATGCCCCATAAAGGGGTAAGCCAAAGCCGCATGGAGGGTAAACCACTGCCTCTCAACACGATAAACTACCATCCTCCCTTCCAGTTCAGCGGGGAGGAGGACATTATTATCATCTGAATGTCAGCAACTTATTCTCCACATCCGTTTCTTGAATATGCAGGAATTTCTTTGCATGGGCAGGAGAGACAAGGCAACGGCTGACAAGCTCATCGAAATATTCAAAACGAATCTCCATCGCTTCACGGAATATGTCGCCGATGTCCTTGAAGCGTTTGTCGGCGGCGAGGTACCGCGTCATCTTTCCGTAGGCCCGCCCCGATTTCGAATCGAAGGGCTCGTCGAGGTCATATTCAGATCCGGTGTTGAACGAGAACGCGCCGACCATCTTTTCATAACTGCCATAAAAGCCGACGGTACGGTTGAAATCAATGCAGGAATATTTCCGGATAATGAAGTCTGTCAGCTGTTGTTTCTCTTTGACATTCAGAGGATCAAGCAGTTCATCCAGCCTTTCGTAAAGCAAAGGCCTCCCTGTGGTCTGGAAATAATCAACCATCTTCAAAGATCTTCTTAGTCCCGCTGAGGCGCGTGACAGCACCGTTTTCTCTGAATATGGTTGTTTGGCTCCGGCATATGCGATGAAGTTCCAGCGCCATTCCTCAGCACGGTGGCACATCCTGTCTTCCACAGGATTGTTGTTGACGTAGGCCAGAGCCGTCCTGACGGCCTTGTCATCACTCTTGACCGAGGTACCATAGACACCGAACAGATTGCCGGACAAGCCATGTCTGGAATTATAGGCCTTTGTGAACCAAGAGTTGAGATCGCGCAGAAAATTCGCGACCTTGGCGGAAGTGACATCTTCCAACAGGATGTGAACATGATTGTGCATTATACACAGTCCGAGCACTCGTACCTTGTACCTTATGGCGACGACACAAAAGATCGTGAAAAACACCAACGAGTCTTTGGTGTTGTAGAACACCACGAAACCGTGTCTTGCCCTCTGAAAGACGTGAACCGCCACGCCTCTCGGGATGATCTTACGCTTTTTTGAGGTCATAGTTCAATGTTTAAGTTGTTATCGTTCATCATGTGTCTGGTCCCTTGGATCAGAAATTGCCCCCGATCACCTTGGCCTCAGCCGATTCCGCCCGATCCATGCCGTGGGCTTCCTCCTGCAGGCGTTCTCAACCACCTTGGCCTCAGCCGATTCCGCCTCTTATGGCGTAAATACTCAGGATTTTCGCTAAGATAAGCATTCTATGTCCAAACAACAAACTTTTTTGATTAGAGATTACGCACTGTGATGAAGATAGCGGTGAAGACAGTGATGACAGTGATGGCAGTGATGGCAGTGATGGCAATGATGGCAGTGATGGCAGTGATGGCAGTGTCTTTGACGGCGCTGCTCCGCCTTGCGAAGGTCGGACCTAATTGATGCTCATGAAAGACAACACCCTATAATTCAATAGATTAAGCACACTTCCTCATACCCGCAGCGGGCATTAGGAGATACAACTAAAGTGCTTATTACAAAGCCATTGCTCTCCACGTCGAGTTATCCGGATGTTCATAAAAATGGCGAGACACGCTTGTCTCCAGACCTTTTTCGGCCATAGTGTCAGCCGAGACGGCAGGGAGAGAGACAACCAAGGAGGCCTTGACGGCGGCGGCTGAGACGGCGGCGGAAAAATCTCTGGAAACCAGAAGGATTCCGGAGGGAACGGACGCCGGCAAGGAGCTCTAGATACTGATCAAGATACTGTCAGATTCAGGCTGGAACGTGACTGCACAAAGACAAAGATGCAGCTATGGCCTGAATGAGACATAGCGGCGGCGAATGACGCCGTGGCGACCTACCTCAAGGATCATTGGCATTGAGGAGAGGTCGAAGGTGTCAAGGAGAGCTTTGCCAAGATCGGGATGAGAGACCATTATCTCATCTACATTCACGTCCAAGGTCCTAAGGCCAAGGGAGTCAGCGGCAGAGAGTTCGGCCTTGCAGACCGGGCAGCCTTCCGAATGGAAGACGATGTAGCCGCCCTTTCCGCGCAGGCGGTTCCATTTTCTGATCCAATTCCGGAGAGAAGGGGAACCTTCCTCAGGCGGCTCCAGACCCTCGATGCCACCTTTGACGGCAGGGCAGGAATTCCGGAGAGAAGAGGAACCTCCCTCAGGCGGCTCCAGACCTTTGATGCCACCTTTGACGGCAGGGCAGGAATTCCGGAGGGAAGAGGAAGCTTCCCCGGGCGGCTGAGTAATGCGACCGGGCCGGACGCGGGCGTGCGGCCTGGATTCAGCCTGGGGAATCAAGGAAACAAGAGCCTTGGCCTTCGGCAATTTGGAGCCGACGGGCGTGCGGGAAAGGAGGTCCTTCATCATACGGGCAAGGCCTACGACCTTAAGTGTGTCGTCCGGAGTGTTCCAAATCTCGGGACGCAAGAGGATATATTCATCGATGAAAGGGATGGTGCCTTCCTTGCTGGTTTCGTCACGACGGGATGAAAGCCAGTAGAGCAGATCACCTTCAAGGTGCTTGAAGAAGGCGGTGTCACCTTTTGCCAAGGTTCTGTCCTCCAGCGCCCTCGCCATGGAAGCGACATCCTGGTCCACGCTGAAAAGCTTGTCCATCAAAACGGAGGAGGCCGAGCCGCCATATTCATAAGAAGCGTCAGACAAGACTATGTCAAGAAGCAGCTCAAGCGCTTTGGTGTCCATCCCCCTGCCGATGATGGTGCCGGAACGGTCCAAAAGGAACATTCTCGGGGTCTGGATCACACCGTACTTCATCTGATAATCAGACCTGACCTCGGGATCCCAGAGATGAATGACCTTTGTTTTGGGAGCGCGGACGGTGAACTTTGAGTCACGCCACTCCTTCCAACTTTCCGCGGAAACACCGGTGTAGATGGCGTAAACATCTATCGGCCAGTCTCTCGTGTTAAGTTTGGAACGCAGCAGGATCGTCTCCACCTTGCATTTGGAACAGTCCGTGTCATAGAAGAACAGCACACGGTAACGGGCGGACTGTCCACCGACCTCAACCTTGACTCCCTCCGGTGTTTCCATCTCCACGGCCGGAGCCTTCATTCCCAACAATGACTGACGGTTGAAATCGGCGTAAACCTTGGCGTTCAGAAGCGCCTCATCAGACCCCAAGTCTATTAGACCTGGTGCGAACCACTTGTCTGTCAAGTGAATAGCCACAGCCTCATCGCCCATCACAGGAGACTCAAGGTAGTGGTCATAAATCTTAAGGGCAATGTGGCGTTGAAGGGCGGAGTCCTTGGCGGAACTGATCAGGAGGTCACACTCATCGTTCTTCACCTCGATCCTTTCGGGTTCAAGCGTACGGAAATACTCTTCCAAACGCGCGTCGAGAGCCGCCAGGCGTGTCGAGTCGATCTGCCCGGCGCAATGAAGCGACGGTGCCAGGCATAAAAAAAGGCCTGTGAATATTATCGCGAACCTTCTCATCCGACCTCAGGCAACACGACTCCCTCAGGGATAAACTGAGACAGATCACCATGATGGCGGACAACATCCCTCACGGCCGATGAGGAGATGTGGGAATATTCCTGGGCGGTAGGAATAATGATTGTGTCCACTTCCGGAGCCAGATGACGGTTCGCGTCCGCGATCGCCTGCTCATTGTCAAAGTCGGTCATATTCCGAACCCCTCTGACAATGTGGCGGACCTCAAGTTCACGACAGATGTCAACGGTAAGCCCCTCATAGTGAATGATCCGGACTCCGTCCATTCCACGGGTGGCCTGACGGATGATGTCCTCGCGCTGCTCCATCGAAAAGAAGCCGCGCTTGTCCTGATTGATTCCCACGGCCACAACAACCTCGTCAAAGATGGTCAGCGCCCTTGTCAAAATGTTGAGATGGCCTGACGTGAACGGGTCGAAAGACCCTGGGAACAATGCTGTGCGGTGATTCATTTCCAAACTTTCGCAAATAGGCAATTACTTACTGTAAAATACATTATCTAACATTATCCAAAGGTGATTGCCCACCTTGTCAAAAACAGAATGACAGGCTCTCCTCTCCTGATTCACAACCGCCAGTTTATAGGAGCCTTGCCCTCGCCGGCAAGTATCTCGTTCGTCCTGGAGAAGTGACGGCAGCCGAAGAAAGCGCCCCTTGCCAACGGTGACGGATGCGCCGCCTCCAGCACGTGGTGCCTGGAAGTGTCGATGAGATCCTTCTTACTTCTGGCGTAATTGCCCCACAGCAGAAAAACGACACCAGTGCAATTATCTGAAATGTAGCGGATTACGGCATCAGTGAACTTCTGCCAGCCTATTCCGCTGTGTGAGGCCGCCTCTCCCGAGCGGACGGTCAGGATTGAGTTCAGAAGCAGAACCCCTTGACGCGCCCAATTCTCAAGGTCAGGACGGCCGCTCATCTTGACACCGAGGTCATCCTCGATTTCCTTGAATATGTTCTTGAGCGACGGTGGGGCCGGCACGTTGTCCGGCACCGAGAAACTCAGCCCCATCGCCTGGCCATAGCCGTGGTAGGGGTCCTGCCCGAGAATCACCACCTTGACCTGATCGACGGGGGTCAACTCAAAAGCCTTGAAAATCTCCGGGCCGGGAGGAAAGACCACCTTCCCCTTCGCTTTCTCCTCGTGAAGATAACGCGCAAGCGCGGCGAAGTAGGGTTTGTCGAACTCACTTTGCAGCGCTTTTTTCCAACTCTTCTCTATCCTTACGTCCATAACGATTATTCTGACCATCCCGAAGACAAACCTGTCACACCATTGACTTGGACAGCGGCGTCCCGGGAATCCCTTATGACCGCTAAGATAGAAATTAATCTTTGAATATGTAAGAAATCACATCGTCAATGTTCTTGACGTAGTGGAATGTCAGCCCCTCAACGTAGACCGGCTTGATGTCCTCGACATCCTTGCGGTTGTCCTCGCTTATCACGATCTCCGTCACTCCGGCGCGTTTGGCGGCGAGGATCTTCTCCTTGATTCCGCCCACAGGAAGCACACGGCCTCTGAGCGTCATCTCACCGGTCATCGCGATCCCGGGCTTCACAGCCTCTCCACGCAGTGCGGAGACCATTGAGCTGACCATTGTGATTCCGGCAGACGGGCCGTCCTTAGGAACGGCTCCCTCAGGGACATGGACGTGGATGTCCTTGGCGCCGAACTCCTCGGAAGTCATCTTGGCAAGACCCGGATGAGCCTTGATGTACTGATAGGCGATCGTGGCGGATTCCTTCATCACGTCTCCCAGATTTCCTGTCATCGTCATGACGCCCTTTCCATTGCTCACCGAACTCTCCACGAAAAGAATTTCGCCGCCCATCTGTGTCCAGGCAAGGCCGGTCACAACACCGGGAGCCTCATTCCCTTTCTGCAGGTCGTGGAAATTGGTCGGCAGCCCGAGATATTCCTTGAGATTCTCCTTCTTGATGACAGAAGGGTACTCCTCCCCCAACGCGATCTTCTTGGCCGTCACACGGGCGATCTTGGCAATCTGCTTCTCAAGGCCACGGACACCGGACTCACGGGTGTACTCATCGATTATCGCCGCCAGGGCGGCCTTGTCGATGCGGAGCTCCTTCTTGCCGATTCCGTGCTCCTCAAGCTCCTTAGGCACCAGGTAACGCTTGGCGATCTCCATCTTCTCCTCGGCAAGATAACCTGTGACGTTGATCAACTCCATTCTGTCCAACAGGGCTGACTGGATCGTCGAGATGTTGTTGGCTGTCGTGATGAACAACACGTTGGAGAGGTCGTAGTCTATGTCCAGATAGTTGTCGTGGAACGCTATGTTCTGCTCTGGATCAAGCACTTCCAGAAGGGCTGACGAAGGATCGCCCTTGTAGTCGCTTCCCACCTTGTCGATCTCGTCCAGGACTATCACAGGATTGGATGTCCCGGCCTTGTCGATTCCGTTCAGGATACGTCCCGGCAAAGCGCCGATGTAAGTCTTCCTGTGGCCTCTCAACTCGGCCTCGTCATGCATGCCTCCGAGGGCTATCCGGACATACTTCCTGCCCAACGCCTTTGCGATTGATTTTCCGAGACTTGTCTTGCCCACTCCCGGAGGACCGTAGAGACAGAGAATCGGGGACTTCATGCTCCCTTTCAATTTCAGGACGGCGAGGTACTCGATGATCCTTTCCTTCACTGTGTCAAGGCCGTAGTGGTCACTGTCCAGCACTTTCCTCGCGTGCTTCAGGTCAAGATTGTCCTTCGACATCTCGCCCCACGGCAGGTCGAGCATGAACTCGATGTAGTTGTACTGGATGCTGTAGTCAGGCGAGGACGGATTGTACTTCTCAAGCTTTGCAAGTTCCTTCTCGAACTGCTTTCCGACAGCCTCCGGCCACTTCTTCGTCTTGGCCTTGGCGCGGAACTTCTCGAATTCCTCCTCGTCATCCATGCCAAGCTCCTCCTGTATGGTACGGAGCTGATTGTTGAGGTAATACTCTCTTTGCTGCTGGTCGATGTCGCTCTTTACCTTCTGGTTGATCTCCTGTTTTATCTTCAGAAGCTGGATCTGGGTGTCCAAAGCCTGAAGCAGTTTCATGGCTCTTACCGTGACATCATCGATTCCAAGCAGCTGCACCTTCTCCATAAAGTTCTCCACCTCGACGGTCGTAGCGATGAAATTCACCAAAAAGGCGTAATTGTCAATGGATTTCAATGCACCGACAGCCTCCTTAGGGGCGAAAGAGGAAGACCTTATGATGACCGCGGCCTTTTCCTTAAGAGACTCGGCAATCACTCTGGTGTTGTTGTCGTTTTCGGGAATGACGTCCTCGATGTACTTGACCCTCGCAGTGATGTAAGGCTCATAGGACACCACACCGTTCATACGCATACGCTTGACACCCTGCAAGATAGCCGTGATCGTGCCATCCGGCATCTCAAGGACCTTCATGATGCGGCTGACCGTGCCATAGTCATAAAGATCCTTCTCATGAGGGTCTTCCACCGTGACATCCACCTGAGGCACAGCCCCGATGAAAGCGTCCCGCTTTTCCGCGTCCTTGATCAACGCGATCGACTTTTGTCTTCCGATGGTGACAGGATAGACCATCCCAGGGAAAAGCACAGCATTCCGCAATGCCAGGATAGGCAAAGTCTCGGGCAGATCCGCGGCTTCCACCTTCATCTGGTCTTCTCCCTGCATCACAGGGATTATGTTCACTTCCGGGGCGGCGCCCGGGAAGAAAATATTCTTATTATCTGTGTTCATAATGCACTACGTTATAAAATATACCGCTTCCGACTGCCAATTTGACAGAATCAGTGTGGTACAACAAGCGATCGCGTAGATGGTCAATCTCCGTGCCAGAAAAAAATATGGATAATAATTTGGCATATGATTTTGAATATTAAAAAAATAAGTCTATTTTTGCAACCCCAAACGAACTTTGGGTGTATTTATGGTAAATCCTAATAAATATTAATAGATTATGACAAAGGCAGAAATCGTGAATGAGGTTGCGAAATCAACCGGTATCGAGAAAATCGCAGTGCAGTCCGTTATCGAGGCTTTCATGGACATAGTGAAAGGTTCCATCATCAGAAAAGAGCCTGTGTACCTCCGTGGCTTCGGCAGCTTCATTGTCAAGCACAGAGCGAAGAAGGCGGCCAGAAACATCACCAAGAAGACAACTATGACCATCCCGGCTCACGACATTCCGGCTTTCAAGCCTGCAAAGGTCTTCGTGAACGCTGTCAAGGAGGAAAAATAATTTTTAAATTTCTTTTATTATGCCAAGCGGAAAAAAGAGAAAGAGACATAAGATGTCGACGCACAAGCGTAAAAAACGCTTGCGCAAGAACAGACACAAGAAGAAGTAATGCTTCTGTGCCTGCCATTTTAGCAGTCTGCTAAGAGAAAAAGGCTGACCGGAAGTGCCGGACAGCCTTTTTTATTATCGTTGAGCAATAGGTTGGCTATAGATCAACTTATTATAACACCTTTGTAATTTCCTTATGGAGTCAGAAAAATCAGAAAAAGATCTGATCGTCGATGTCACATCGACAGAAGTTCGCATCGCGCTGATGGAAAACCACCGGCTGATTGAACTTAACAAAGAGTCCAGCAAGGGGCACAGCTTTTCCGTCGGGGATGTCTACCTTGGAAAAGTGAAGAAGATTCTTCCCGCGCTCAATGCTGCCTTTGTGGACATCGGAGACAAGAAGGAAGCTTTTGTCCATTACCTTGACCTGGGGCTCCACTTTGCCCCATTCGATGAATTTGTGCGCAAAAGCAACCCGAACACGGATCTTCACGAACTGTACGCAGGCATCAACATCGGACCTGTACTTGAGAAAGAGGGGCGCATCGAGAATGTGCTGAAGCCGGGACAGATGATGATCGTACAGATCGTAAAGGAACCGATCTCCACGAAAGGGTCACGACTGACCGCGGAAATTTCATTGGCAGGACGCAACATTGTACTGATTCCCTTCGCCGATAAGGTAAGCGTCTCCCAGAAAATTTCCTCAAAGGAGGAGAAAAAGAGACTCGAGACCCTGGTCAAGAGCATCCTTCCTAAAAACTACGGGGCGATCATCCGCACGGCGGCCGAGGGCAAAAGGGCGGCGGTCCTTGTGGCCGAGCTTAAGTCTCTCATAGAGAAATGGGAGTCCTCGTGGCAGAAAATCGCCAAATTCAAGGGCATACAGCTGCTTTTCACAGAGTACAGCAAGACCACAACCATCCTCAGGGATCTCCTGAACGACTCATTCTCCAACATCTACGTCAACGACGAGAATGTCTTCGAGGAGACAAAGAAGTACATCTCCTTGATCTCACCGGATCAGGAAAAGATTGTCAAACTGTACAACGGAAAGGATCCAATCTTCGACCATTTCGAGGTCACCAGGCAAATCAAAAGCTCTTTCGGCAAAGTGGTGCCGATGAAGCAGGGAGCCTACCTGGTCATCGAGTCCACCGAGGCGCTGAATGTGATCGACGTGAACAGCGGCATCCGCTCCAAGACCGACAACCAGGAGGAGAACACCTTCGAGGTCAACAAGATAGCAGCCGAGGAAATCGCCCGGCAGCTCAGGCTTAGGGACATGGGAGGAATCGTGATAGTGGATTTCATCGACATGGAGTCCGGTGAGCACCGCAATGAGCTTCACAAGTACATGCAGTCGCTCATGGAAAACGACAGGGCCAAACACAACGTGCTTCCCCTCACCAAGTTCGGGCTGATGCAGATTACCCGCCAGAGGATCCGTCCAGCCACGGAGATCAACACTTCCGAGGTCTGCCCTATGTGCCACGGCACAGGCAAGATCTCGTCAAGCGCCGTGATCGATGAACAGATCGAGCGGAACATAGCCTACTGTGTCGAGCACGGGAAGACCGACCTGACACTTAAGGTGAGCCCGATTCTGGGAGCCTACCTGAAGCGTGGCTCGGCCATGCTGTCGGACAAATCCTTTATCGGAAAGTGGAAGAAGAAGTACAAATGCCGGATCAACCTGATCGAGGTGACCGACTTCACAGTTCTGCAGAATGAACTTTATGATGAGAAAGGGGACAGACTTTAGTCCCCTTTTTTAATGAACCTCCGGACGAGAGCCGCAAGAAGAATCAACACGGCCATCATGGTTGAGATTCGCCCGATGAAGTCACCGTGGATGACAAAGAATGTCTTTTCGTCACTCAGGCCGACCTTGCCCTTAAGGACCTCAGGCTTCCACCAGGAGGTGCGCGAGACCACCTTGCCCGACGGGTCGATTATGGCCGAGATGCCGGTGTTGGCGCTGCGGGCTACCCAACGGCGTGTCTCGATCGCCCTCAGGCTGGAATACGACAAATGCTGGACATAGCCCGGGGTGTCACCCCACCACGCGTCATTGGTGATCACGGCCATAAGGCGCGCGCCCCCACGGACATATTCAGTGCAATACTCTCCGTAAACGGATTCGTAGCAGACCGCGCACCCCACTGGAATCGTCTCCCTCACTGTGGCGGAGCCGTCGGGAGAGGTTGCATATTCATTGAAATGCAAAGGTCCAATCTCTTTCTGGCCGATGTCGCGCCCCATCACCCCACCAAGCCAATCATCAATCCTGCAGAAAAACGCCGGGTATGGCGTCATCTCAACACCCACGACAAGTTTGCTTTTGTGGAATATCTCCGGATAGCTGAAAGCGTCAAGCATCAAGGCCGAGTTGTGTGTTTCCATCCACACTCCGTCCCCTGCCTGGCGGGCGGTGCATGATGGTCTGAGAGCCCTTTTCAAGTAGGTCCTCGAAGATGCTCCGACAAGCAGATTGGCGTTAGGGTGCTCCTTCAAAAAAGAAGTAAGGCGCCTGACAGTAGGACTTGATGACAGATCGTTTGTGACCACGTCCCAAGTGAATGTCTCGGGTGCGGCAAGAAGCACGGGGACGCTGTCTTGAATGTCGGCGAATTGGCCGAGCAGCAACTCATTCTGCTCCGCTTGAGTCATTCCCCCGAACTTGTTGTACGGATCGATGTTTGGTTGCGCGATGACAACATCAAGAGTCTCGTCACAAGGTTCAGGCTTCAGGAATGAAGACACCACCGGAGGAGCGACAAACAAAGCCAAAGTTCCTGACAGAGCCGCTGACCTGGCCTTCCGATTGAACATCATCCAACGTCCGGTCACAATGGAATCAAGGATGCCGAAGACACTGAGATTGGCAGCCCAGACAAGCAGCGAGCCTCCGAGGGTTCCGGTATATTCATACCATTGAATCCATCCTGTGGTGCGTGCGAAGGCGTTGCCAAGCACCAGCCATGGCCAACTGATCTGCGCCTCGGTCAGGTACCATCGTTCCCAGGCGATCCAAGCGAAGGCAAGGAATATGTACGGAAGCGCACCGTTGAGCCATTTTCTGCTCCACCTGAAAAGTCCGAAAATGAGCGACATCTGAAAAGCGTTGGCGAGAATCGCGAAGACTCCTCCACCCACCGTTGCGTTGCAGACCCAGAAGGTAGTCGCGGCGTTCCAAAGCACAAAGCACAGGTAATGCCACCGGCAAAAGCCCTTCATTCCATCGCTGGCGGCGAGGTTCTCGGCCCACAGCAACGGCACAAACGCGATCAAAGACAACCAACCCGTTCCCTGAACCAGGAACGGAACACTTAATAAAGCCGATGACAGGACAATCAGCAGTAAGATAGTAAACTTTCTGGCCATAATCTTCACAAAGGTACAGAATCCCTCTCTATAATCCGCGTCCAGGGCGTCAGAATTTGAACTCCAAACCGAAGTTGATCACAAAACGGTTGTCATGCGGAACTTTCACTCCGTCCTTCACTTCATAGCGATGGGTCATGCGCCAGAAAGCGTCGATACGCAGGAACCTGAATATGTTGGTGACGCCGACGCCCATCTCGACATAAGGGCGGTTCAGCTTGTTCATGCCCTGCGGGAAGAGCATCACAGCCCCGGACCGTTGTTCCCCAAGGATGCCGTTGTTCTCCTTTCTGATAGTACCGTAAGCAGCCCTCAAAGAAGCCACCTCCCGCCACTGCAACCTTCTGAGCAAAGGAATCTTGCCAAGGAAAAAGCCCTTGAAATTGTGCTCCCAAAACAATGTGGCCCAAAGATCAGACGCGAACTCATAATAGTCCATGCATGCGAATGAATTTCTTGAGAAGGTGTAGGTTCCGTTGCCTTCATGGATCTTCAGCATAGGGTACGGAACACGTCCGACTATTGTTCCCGTGTTGAAATCAAACTTGGAAAGACCCAGCGGCGGGAGCGTAAGGGTGTAATGCAGGGAAAGCTCGGGGCGGAAATAGGAATATTCATTCTTGCCTATCCCCTTCGTCGACCCTATAAGATCAACGGTCACGACAGGGTATTTCGAGTAGATGTAGTGCTTGTCGAAAACTCCTCTTGTCACAATCTCATCCTTTGAGAAACGAAGCTGAAGGTGTGCCTGGTTGTACCCGACAGAATTGAACCTGTAGCCTCCGGGAGACACCATGGGGACGAACATGTTGGAGAAGACACGACGGCTCTCCAATGCCGCTATTGTGTTGAAATTCTGCGACCATTCATGCTGGTAAGACAGTGAATAATCATTCACCATGCTCATTTTCTGACTGTTGGCCTTCGCCAACACCGATGACATCAAGCCGCCGCTCCCATAGATGGAAGGGCCATTGCCCAGCTGCATCGCATCATGCTTGTAGGAAAGCGTGAGCTTGCGTGTGGGCTGGTTGTCGAACATGTACTCAAACGTTCCTCCTCCTTTCAAAGTCTTGTCCTTGAAGCCATAGGCGGCATAGCCCATGATTCTGAACCGGCGGCTCAGTTTTTTCGTCGTGCGGATTCCCAACTGCACACGGTCGCCTTCCAACTCATTGAAGCTGTACAGGGAGGAATAGGGACCGAAACCGACATATTTGGTGTTGAGAAAGCCGTTGACAACCATGTCCGCCAAGGCATAGAAATCCTTATAGAGCGGGACGTTCTTGATGGAGTCGACCATGTTGTAGATGCCTTTTTCCTTCTCGCTCAGCGGGTAAGGACGGACACCCTGCCAGTAGTCCTCGTCATTGTTTATGACATTCTTCCCGGCCTGCACCTGGGCGTTGATGTCTTCTTTGTCATCCTTGTAAGTGACAGTGAAATCAGGAGAGGAATAGTCTATCTGACGGTTCCCCAAGAAGGTGATCATTTTCGAGGAATCACGCATCGTGGGCGAGAAATCGACGTACATCCTGTCCTGCTTGTAGAACCATGTGGAGTCCGGAAGGCGGATGTTCACGACATCGATCGTCATGTCACGGACCCAATTGACATTGGACCCCTTCTTGAGCCTCACGTGGATGTCTCTCAGCGCGTATTCCCCGGCATCTATGGACATCTCTCCGTCAAAGGTCGGGGACGACACCCATTTGGAAGGATGGAACCTTATCTTGTAGGTCTTGCGTCCCTCGACACTGAGGCTGTCGACAAGATAGTAATTGTAATATGTCATTCCCGAGGAAGACAGAGGAGAAGGAATCTCAACTTGGAATATGTTGATGTAATTCTCATAGAAGTTGGTCTTCACGTACATGTTCCCCGTGAACTGAGCCAGCATGGGATTGCTGTCAACCCCGGATATCCTGGTCGCCTTGATGACCTCCCTGTTTGAGGGCGGATCGCTTCTGTGATAGTACTTTGATGTCGATTCTGAGATAAGGACAGGCAGGAACGGCATGCCGGAGACCACAGAAGTGTCCATGTAGTCGTAGACAAACTTGAAATCCTTCGGCATAAAACCGCTTATCAGCGGACTCTGCGGATTCGTCACGTCCAACTCCATCTTGGTGTAGACATCGCAACTGTACATGGGACGTCTTTCGGGATTGTTCCTGTCTTTCGCCTCGTCTATCTTTCTCAAGATGGAGCGCATGTAGCGGTCGTCCGGCTTCACCACCGCGGCGTTCAACTGGTCATGGACAGGCTTAAGAGAGAATTTCACCTCGTTGAAACTCCGGATGTTGATCTTCTTGATCTGTTCTTCGTAGCCAAGTATGGAAGCCGAGAGCAGGCTCAAGGTGTCTCTTGTCTCAAGAAAAAAACAACCGTTCATGTCAGCCGAAACCCCCACCGTCGAGTTTTTGAAATAGACTCCGGCAAAGGGGATGCCCTCGCCCGTGGAAGCATCCACGACCTGCCCCTTCACCTTTGTCGCCTGCGCCAAGGCATCAGGAAGGAAAAGGATAACAAGCAGGACGGTCACAGATACGATTCTTGCTATGTGTCTTAAGTAGAATGTCATTTTACGTTTTTCTGGGTCCCGGTCACCGGATCCTGTCTATTTTCAACTGCTGAATCTTGTAACTGTCACCACAGTTGCTGACAAAGATCGTGACTTCAAAAACTTCCCCGCCGGCGTTCAGAAACCCAAGAGCATACTTGGAATTGGATCTGGACGCGGTATGCCGGATCTCGAAAGAACGTGGAGTATGGCTGTCAAAAAAGGCTTTGAGTATCTGCTTCGCTTGATTCTTGCTCGACACGTTCGTCGTGGACATGATTGTTATCTCAAGATTGTCATCAAACCACACGGAAAGTCTCTCCGCATCCCCCCGGCCAAGATACTTCGCAATCGGGACGAACACATCATAACTGTCAGCGGCGGCGGTGCCGTTGACCCCGAAAATCATGACAGCGACAGCTGTTACTATCCTTACAAAAGCCTTCATGACAAACTTAATGTATGCAACAAATACCGAGCCACTTTCATTTTGAAAAATCAAGACATGTTCTTATTTTTGCAACCATGAAGATCAGCCTGCTTACTGTCGGGAAAACCGATGTTGATTGGGTGCGGAAAGGTCTGGAGACATATTCTTCCAGACTGGTTCACTACGTCCCGTTCAGCGTCTGCGAAATCCCAGAGCTTAAGAACACCTCGGCGCTCACCAAGGACCAGATAAAGGACAAGGAGGGGACGATCCTGCTCAAGAACATAAAGCCCTCGGACAAGGTCATCCTGCTCGATGAGCACGGTAAGGAGTTCCGTTCTGTAGAGTTCGCCGAGGAAATCCGAAAGATGGCCTGCGGTGGCAAAGATATTGTATTCATCATCGGCGGCGCCTACGGGTTCTCGCAAGCGGTCTACGACAGATGCGACGGCAAGATGTCCCTGTCAAGGATGACTTTCCCGCACCAGATGGTCAGAGCCATATTCGCGGAACAGCTTTACAGGGCCTTCACAATCATAAAAAGAGAACCTTACCATCACGAATGAGCACAAGAAGGTTTGGCATAAGAAACTGTCTGGCCGGGGGATTTATGGCGTTCGCCATAATCCTTCTCGTTTTCTCGCTGTCCGCAAGCAATCTTCCGGGCAACACTGAAAGAGTGGCGCAAAGGGTCAGCAGGACCATTACGGACAGAATGCACCTGCTTGATGAGTACATCAACTCGGCCCTCACCGCAGACAGAAGGACATGGGCAGGCCACAACAATGTTCCGCGTGACATGGTCATCTACAGGTACATTGATGACACCCTCCAGTCCTGGAGCAACCAGTTTCCGATCAGGAATGACAACATAGCCTCAAGGATGGTTCTCGCCAGACTCTCCAAGCTCAGGGAAAGCGCCGTCTCCCCTCTTGTCCTGGTGGGCGAGGATCCATCATTCGTGAACTATGGCCAGAAATGGTATCTGGTGAAATCGAAAAGCCTTGGCAGCAGGAAAGTCATCGCGGGGCTTGAGGTCATGGACTCGATGTCCGAGGAAAGCCCGAACGGAGTGAACAGAAAACTTGGATTAGGGAGAAACTACACTATCGTGCCCCTGTCCGAAAGCAGCGGATCACCGGTCACTCTCGATGGAAAGCCGGTGCTCAAGATCGCGGCGAATTCAGCCTCCGGGCAGTCCGCTGCCACGCACTCGACAATGACATGGCTTGCGATCGCATGCTTCATCATCGCATCCTTGCTGCATCTGTTCGAGAAAAAGACACTCAAAAGGCTTGTCCTGGTGCTCTCTTGCCTGCTCGCAGTGATCATCGCCACCTATTTCTGGGGCGAGAACATGAAGAACAGTTCCTGGCTTTTCTCTCCTACGGTCTACGCCGACGGCCAGCTGTTCAACTCTCTGGGGGCGGTGCTGACAGTCTCGCTGCTGATAATCCTTAGCGTCTGCTGCGTCTTCGTGACAAGAAACGACATCTTCAGAAGGATCCTCAAGGCACGCCGCAGGAAAGGAACACTCTGGCTCTACTCCGCCTGCGTGTCCTTACTGATGGCAGGGGTCCTGGTCTTTGTGCACGTCATGTTCAAAAGCGTCATACTGAACTCCAACATTACTTTGGAGCTTTACCAGCTCAACGACCTTGACGTGTACAGTTTCCTTGTCTATCTGACAGTCACAGGGCTTCTGATGACAATCCCGCTCCTCACCCAGCTGCTCATGCCAGCGCTGAAGCATCTGCTCGGAATAAGGCACGACCTGTTCTCCGTCGGAAGCCGGACCATCACAGCGATAGCGCTGGCGGCCTACATGGTTTTCATGACCGGAACCCTGGGGCTGCGAAAGGAGCAGGACAGAGTCAAGGTGTGGGCCAACAGGCTGTCAATCGAACGGGACATCAGCCTGGAATTGGAGCTCAGGCGGGCTGAGGAGAAAATCGCTTCAGACCAACTGATTTCAACACTTTCAATAATAAAGAACAGCAACATCATCATTCTGAACAGAATCATCGAGAGTTACCTGCTGAGGGCCTCCCAGAATTACGACATGACAGTGGAGCTGTTTCCTGAGAACGAAGAGGACAAAGGCGCGATAGCCTACTTCACCGGGATGCTGACCAGAGGCATACCCATCTCGGAAGGATCACGGTTCCGGTACATGAGAGACGAGGGAGGACACAGCCTCTATGCAGGCTGCTTCGCCTACTACAACCACGACAGCGGGGTTACAATGATGCTTCTGAGGGTGTTTCCCAAGTCAAACAGAGAGAACAAGGGCTACGCTCACCTGCTTGGATACTCAGCCCCTGGAGATGTCCTGATCCCGGCAAGATATTCCTATGCCAAGTACTCCAACAAGGTCCTTACCTCCTACAAAGGCAACTATTCCTATCCAACCATAGTGGACGAGGACCTTGAGCGCGAGATCAGCGAGGCCGTTGACGGGATCGTGCGGATGAACGGCTACACGCACTTTGTCAACAACATCTCAGACAATGACCTGATCATCGTGTCCCGGCCAAAAACCGAGAACTACACCTATGTTGTTGAGTTCCTTTTCCTTACCTTGATCTTTTACTTCTGCCTCTCACTCCTCACCCTCACGCGCGTCCATCCCAGGCACAGGGAAAGCAACTACTACAAATCCAGGATAAACTCAGCCATGATGCTTGCTCTGATCATGACGCTGATCACCCTGGCCACCGTCAGCGTCCTCTTCGTGTACCGGAGGAACAACGCCAATCTGAGATCCTCGATGGCGGACAAGATCAACTCACTCCAGACCCTGCTCCAGGCAAGGTGCCGGTATGTTCATGATTTCTCGGACCTTAGCACACAGGAAGCGTCGGGAATCCTGGAGGACATAAGCAACACGATGAAGTCCGACATCACGCTCTACACCACCAGCGGCAAGGAATTCCGCTCCACCACACCGGAAGTCTTCGACTTGATGCTGCTCGGATCGAGAATGAATCCGGACGCGTACGAAAGCATAATATTCAAGAACAAGAGGTATTTCATCGGCAAAGAGAACATCGGGGCCAAACGGACCTACTTCCTCTACGCGCCGGTGTTCAACGCGCAGGGCAAGATGATCGCCATCATGTGCTCTCCCTACACGGACGAAAGCTTTGACTTCAAATCAGAGGCCGTGCTGCATTCCATCTCCGTCATCACCGTGTTCATGATCCTGTTGCTGCTCGCGCGCTTCATCACCGCGACGGCTGTGGACAAGATGTTCAAGCCTTTGTCAGAGATGGGACGCAAGATGAACGAGGCGAACATCAACAATCTTGAATATATAGTCTACGAGCGTGATGACGAGGTAGCCCGTCTGGTGCGGGCCTACAACCTTATGGTCCACGATCTGTACAACTCCACAAGAAAGCTGACCCAGGCTGAAAGAGACAAGGCTTGGGCAACCATGGCGCGTCAGGTAGCCCACGAGATCAAAAACCCTCTGACCCCGATCAAGTTGCAGATTCAGAGGCTTATCCGGATGAAGAAGAATGGAAATCCGGCATGGTCGGAGAGATTTGACGAAGTCTCCTCGGAGGTTCTGAAGCAGATCGACCTGCTTGCGGACACTGCCAATGAGTTCTCCACCTTTGCCAAACTCTACACAGAGGAACCGGTGGAGATCAATCTTGACAAACTCCTCAAGGAGGAGATCGACCTTTTTGACAGCAGGGACAACATCAGATTCTCCTATCTGGGCCTTGACAACGCGACCGTCAAAGGTCCCAAGCCGCAGCTCACACGAGTGTTTGCAAACCTGATAAACAATGCTGTGCAGGCGATCGAGAACGCCCAGACGGAAGCCGAGGAGAAAGGGCTTGAACCTTTCGTTGGACAGATTGTGGTGTCACTCCGTCTCTCGTCCAAGGAAGGCTACTACGACATCGTGTTCGAGGACAACGGACCTGGAGTAAGCGATGAGAACCGATCCAAGCTCTTCACGCCGAACTTCACGACAAAAAGCAACGGAACCGGATTGGGGTTGTCAATATGCAGGAATATCCTCGAGAAATGCAACGGGGAGATTTTTTATTCCAAGTCATTCTCCCTCAAGGGAGCATGCTTCACTGTCCGCTTCCCGCGCAGATAAGGCTTCTTTCGCTCCAACCTGGGATCAATCAAAAAAGAAGAAAAAAAGCGCTGAGTACAAGTGCAGCGGAAAGCAGAATGTCAACCAAACGCCCATGTTTCTCCATCAGGCTGTCAAGGCTGGAACCAGCCACTAGCCAGACAAGGTTGGCGACAGGTCCAGCGAGTATCAGCAAGGCCCCGACCTTCGCGAGTTCGAGCAATGAGCTTGAATATGGCAGAACGAATGTCCCCAAAGCGGTCAAACAGAACATCCACACTTTTGCGTTGGTGACCTCTATGATTATTCCTGTTCCGATCGTGCAGGATTTTGCCATCTCCTCCTTTGACTGGCCGGACTTGACGATTATCATTACGGCGAGACAGACCATGTAAAACGCCCCGGCATAAGAAAGCCATCTGACATAGGAGCCGAGCACATCTCCAAGGAAATGCGTCACAAGCACAAGCGTGCTGTCTATGATCAGGAAACCTATCACAAAACCCCACCAGACAGTCATAGCCCGCCTGCGGCCAAAATGGATTCCAGAATGGAAAGCGCACAGATTGGACGGCCCTGGGGTGTAGCCGAGGGCCAGAATGTAAAGAAGCAGGGACGGCAGCATCTGAGAAGGCATATTCAGATCCTCCGATTATTACTGCCCGATCTTGCCGGAGTCATCAAAAGAGTCGCTTTTTTCATGATCACACGCATGTAAGTTGTACAACACGAAAATAGTCAGAATATTTCACATCACCAAAACAACAAAGAGACCCGCCGTATACGGCGGGCCTCTTAGGTAGTCCCAATAGGAATCGAACCTATATTTAAGGTTTAGGAAACCTCCGTTCTATCCGTTGAACTATGGGACCATTGGTTTTCCACAGAAGAGACTACTCGGCGCTCTTCTCGATGATCTGACGTCCTCTATAGTAACCGCACTCTGGGCAGATGTGATGATACATCACAGTTGCGCCGCAGTTAGGGCAAGTTGCGAGAGTGGGAACCGGAGCGAAATCATGGGTCCTTCTCTTGTCTCTTCTCTGCTTAGAGACCTTGTGTTTCGGATGTGCCATAGTTAATTATCTTTTAATTTATTATTTCTCTTCATTCATCAAATCCTTCAGTGACGCGAACGGCAATGAAGCATCTTTGCATTTTGGTACCGCTTCCCGATCATCCTCAGAACTCAGATAAGCCACCGCCTCGGGATCGCACTCTCCATCCGGATGGACTCTCTGCATGGGCAGAGACAGGCAAACATAGTCATAGACTATTTGACCAAGATCAAGATCCGCATCCGACTCCGGAAGCCAGACAATCTCTCTTCCCTCCTCATCCGCATCGCTGGGTTCCGCCGGTTCCCGACCGAACTTCACACTCAGGCTGACCCCGGTTCCGACCGGAAGCCTCAGATCGTCAAGGCACCTGTCACAGACTACAGTGACCTCTCCCGCGACATCGCAGTCAACCCCGATGAAGTGTCCTGACTTTTCCACAGAAACATCGACTTCAAGATCAGCGGCCAAAATCTCTGAATTCTCAAAATGCTCAAAGAACTTCTTCCCTACCCGCCGGCGGAACTCCGTCCTGCCTTGGGGCAATCCATTTATAGGAATCATCAAATTTTCATCCATAGACCCGGTAAACAGATTTGAGGGTTGCAAAGGTACACAAAATTTTCCGAATATAAAATCTTTTCGCGAATAGTTTGACTATTCGTCATCACTCGCCCCTCCGGCACGCTTCCTGTCCATAGGGTCAAGAAGAATCTTGCGCATCCGCAGATGGTGCGGAGTCACCTCCACAAGCTCATCCTCACGGATGTACTCAAGCATCTCCTCAAGCGACATCTTCACCGGAGGCGGCAGCACGACCTTTTCATCCGATCCTGCGGCGCGCACGTTTGTCAGTTTCTTTGTCTTGCAGATGTTGATGTTCAAATCCCTCTCACGCGTGTGCTCACCGACAACCTCACCGCAGTAAACCTCGTCACCGGGATCAATGAAGAATTTGCCTCTGTCCAGAAGCTTGTTCATTGAATACGCTATCGCGGTTCCTGTCTCAAGAGACACTAGAGAGCCATTCGTCCGGTTCTCGATCTCACCCTTGTAAGGCTGATACTCCTTGAATCTGTGAGCCATGATGGCCTCACCCTGTGAGGCTGTCAGAAGATTGCTCCTAAGGCCCATAAGCCCTCTTGTCGGGATGTCAAAGTTCAGAAGGGTCCTGTCGCCTCTGGGCTCCATGTGAAGAAGAGCTCCTTTCCTGCGGGTCGCAAGCTCTATCGCCGCTCCGACAAACTGCTCCGGAACTTCGATGGAAAGGTCCTCTATAGGCTCGCAACGCTGGCCGTTGATGGTCTTGTCCAGAACCTTTGGCTGACCGACCTGAAGCTCAAACCCTTCCCTGCGCATCTCCTCGATCAGAACGGAAAGATGGAGGACACCTCGTCCGTAGACCACAAATGAATCGGCGTTTAGGCCAGGCTTGACCTTAAGGGCGAGATTTTTCTCCAACTCCTTGTCCAGACGATCCTTGATGTGCCTTGATGTCACGAACTTGCCGTCCCTGCCAAAGAACGGTGAATTGTTGATTGTGAAGAGCATGCTCATTGTAGGCTCGTCTATGGAGATCGGCGGGAGAGCCTCGGGCTTCTCGGAGTCCGCGATCGTGTCACCGATCTCAAATCCGTCAATGCCGACAACAGCGCAGATGTCACCGCACTGGACACTGTCCACATTGGCCTTTCCAAGGCCATCGAAAACCATCAGCTGCTTGATCTTGTGCTTCTCCACCACTCCATACCTTTTGCAAAGGCTGACCTGCTGTCCGGTATGAAGTTCGCCCCGTGTCAGCTTGCCGACAGCGATACGCCCGACGTAAGGGGAATATTCCAGGGAGGTCACCTGAAGTTGAGGCGTGCCCTCAACTATCTTCGGGGCAGGAATCTCGGCGAGAATGGCATCCAGAAGAGGCGTGATGTCCGAAGTCGGATTCTTCCAGTCGTCCGACATCCAGCCCTGTTTGGCACTGCCGAAGATTGTCTTGAAATCAAGCTGGTCATCAGTGGCGTTCAAGGAACACATGAGATCGAAAACCTCTTCCTGAACCTCATCGGGACGGCAATTCGGCTTGTCAACCTTGTTGACCACAACTATAGGCTTCTTGCCAAGCTCCAGAGCCTTCTGCAGCACGAATCTGGTCTGAGGCATGCAGCCCTCAAAGGCATCGACAAGCAAGAGCACACCGTCCGCCATGTTAAGGACCCTTTCAACCTCACCTCCGAAATCGCTATGGCCCGGAGTGTCTATGATATTGATCTTGACACCCTTGTAGGTGACGGACACATTCTTGGCAAGAATTGTGATGCCTCTTTCCCTCTCGATGTCATTGTTGTCGAGAATCAACTGGCCAAGATTCTCAGGCTGACGCACCAGATTGGCCTGGTAGATCATCCTGTCCACGAGGGTTGTCTTGCCGTGATCGACGTGCGCTATGAGCGCGATGTTCCTAATGTCTTGCATATACCGTAAAAAAATCTTGTAAAATTACGGATTTCCAATGGAAAACCGAAAAATTGCAAGATTTTTCTTCTCTTTTTTCGCTCACAGATCTTGCAGAAGCGGCTGTTCCTACCAATTATCCGTCCTGAACGGCACAACCGGCAGTCCGCGGCGTCCGGTGAGGTTGCCTATCTGGAAATCACGGAAGCAGTAGCGCACAGCCACAGGCGCGGGAACCTTGTCGCTGCGGACCACCAATGTCTGCCAACCGGCACCTTTACGCGCCTCGGCCGGGTGGAACACCTTGTCCTCCCCCGCCACCTCGAATCCAACTATATCATGCCAAGGTGAGAAGCCGCTCTCATCATTGTAAAAAGAGATCTCAATCTCGCCGTCCTTGACTTCATAGCCCTTGAACCGAGGTCCCTCGTACGGAAGTGCACTCATGCCATAAGTCTTGTTAAGAGCAAGATAGGAAAGGCGCTGGCCGACCTCTTTCTTCTTACACGGATGAATCTGGTCATATTCATAAGGATAGACAAGGTCGTTGGTCGTGATGATTCCGCTGTTCGGGATCAACTCCACAGCCTTGCGCTGCGCCTCACGTATTCTCGCGCCAGAAGTCCCATCTCCACCATAGACGTACGGAGCCAGCTCAACCTCGTAGAACGGAAGTTCTCCCTGTCCCCAAAGATCCCTCCAGACATTCACCATTGTGGCAAGCCTCTGGGCGTAATACTGTGGAAATCCAGCGTTCGTTTCCCCCTGGTACCAAAGGAATCCCTTCAATGTGTAATTGCGGATCGGGTACAGCATTCCGTTGTACATGATGATCGGACTATGGTAGTGATACCATCCGCCCGGCTCCCTCTTGGAGGCGTACTGTCCTGACGGCAAGGTGTTCTCAGGGTAGGAATATACCACCTCTTTAGGCAGCCAGCTTTCCACTGCCGAGCCGCCCCAATTGCAGGAGACCAATCCCACCGGGACATTAAGGACAGCGTTAAGCATCTTCGCAAAATGCCAACCCACTGCTGAAAACCAGCCAGCCGTCTCAGGTGAGGAGACCTGCCATGTTCCTTCCACCGTCTCCCGAGGTGTTTCCGCACCTGTCTTAGGAATCTTCACAAGGCGGATTTTATCTCGGTATTGACCCGACAATGCGACCTCTTCAAGCGCTCCTTCCACAGGACACGAGCCAAAGCCGTCCAACGGCATCTCCATGTTGGACTGCCCTCCGCAAAGCCAGACCTCACCGACAAGGATGTCCGAGAGTGTCACAGAGCCATCTTTGTCAGAAATCGTTATCGAATATGGAGTATAACCCGCAGCCGGAGTCTTGACGGAAAGTTTCCAATTTCCGTCCCCATCGCTTTTCACTGAATATTCCTCCTCGCTCCATGTGGTTTTTACGGACACCTTGGAGGAAGGGGCCGCCTTGCCCCAAAGGTTGGCGTCGGATTTCTGCTGAAGGACAAGATGATCGCTGAGGATCTGAGGAAGCTGCACCTTGGCCTCCGATGCGACACCGGCGGCAGTCCCGGCCACCAGCATCGCCAAGATTGTTCTTAATAATCTGTGGTTCATTTTATGTTGGATAAATAACTAACGTGTTTTGTCAGCCGCGGAGCCAAACATCGCCCAAGAGGCCGATGCTACAAATATAGCAAATAATGTCAGAACTCACGAAGTTTTATCCGTCATCATGAGTAATCCGCATCATTATTGGTTATCTTTGCAGCATAAAAATGTATGGTATGGCGAACAAACTTTGGGACAAGGGATTCAAGGAGGATGACAGGATAGACGCGTTCACGGTGGGCAACGACCGTGATCTGGATCACGAGCTGGCTCCTTACGACATAATGGGCACTATGGCCCACATCACGATGCTGGAGAGTGTCGGGCTTCTTTCAAAGGAAGATCTGGACAAACTGCTGCCGGCGCTCAAGGAATTATATTCATCTGCCTGCAAGGGAGAGCTTTACGTCGAGGACGACGTGGAGGACATCCACTCGCAGATCGAGCTGATGCTGACGCGTAGGCTCGGGGATGTCGGGAAGAAAGTGCACACGGGGCGCTCCCGCAACGACCAGGTCCTGGTTGACCTGAAACTCTACGCCCGCGCCGAGATCGAGAAGACAGTGCACAAGGTTGGATCGTTGTTCAGGACGCTTCAGGATGCCAGCGAGAAGTACAAGGACGTGCTGATTCCGGGCTACACCCACCTGCAGGTGGCCATGCCTTCTTCATTCGGGCTATGGTTCGGTGCCTATGCCGAAAGTCTCAGCGATGACCTCTGCATGATGAGGGCAGCATGGGAAGTCGTCAACCTCAACCCTCTCGGTTCCGCAGCCGGCTACGGCTCATCCGCTCCGCTGGACAGGACCATGACGACGAAACTTCTTGGTTTCGAGGACTTGGACTACAATTCGGTCTATGCGCAGATGACCAGAGGGAAAATGGAGCGTGCCGTGGCGTTCGCATATTCATCAGTCGCGGAGACAGTCGGTCGCCTCGCGATGGACGGATGCCTTTTCTCAAGCCAGAACTTCGGTTTCATCCACCTTCCGGACGCGCTGACGACAGGATCCAGCATCATGCCGCACAAGAAGAACCCTGACGTGTTCGAACTCGTGAGGGCGCACTGCAACAAGCTTCAGGGAGTGCCGAACACCATCCGCCTCATCACCGGGAACCTGCCGAGCGGCTATTTCCGGGACATGCAGATCCTAAAGGAAGTGTTCTTCCCGATCTTCAAGGAAATGAACGACTGCCTCGACATTGTCGAATATGCCGTCCGCGGGATGGAGGTCGTCACAGACGCGATGAGCGACCGTAAGTACCGCCTTGCGTTCAGCGTGGAGGAAGTCAACCATCTGGTGGAGAACGGAGTGCCGTTCAGAGACGCCTACCGGCAGGTCGCCGAATCGATAAGAAAAGGAACCTTTGAATATCACGGCTCGCTCCACCACACCCACGAAGGCTCAATCGGGAACCTCTGCAACGACCGCATCGCAGCCAAGATGTCCCGCATCCTCTCCGGATTCAGATTCGACAAGGTCGATGCTGCCCTCTCAGCCCTCACCGGCACGGAACCCACACGCAATCCCGACAGGCAGTGATACCCAAATTATTAACAGACAACAATTTGAGCGATCACCTTCGGTACAATCCAACCAAAGACAATCAGTTAAGACACTCATTTTCAATACGGTGCGTGTCACATATTTCCATAACTTCCGAAGGAGTCACATCGTAAAACACAACACACCCTCACCAAGGAATGCCGCTGTGACTTTCATTGCCATATTCAGGGTCAAGCACGGTGGATGTGTGTGGGCAGGATGGCCTGGCCGAGGATTGCGAAAAAGTCTATCAAGATGGCCTGGCCGAGGTTTGCGAAAGTGGGCTGAAGGGTGGAACAAAGGAGAATATGTTCGCACTTAGAAGAGCAACCCGTTCAATATCAGGCAGAGGATGTTTTAGGTGCGCACCGGTTTTCACACCTGAGTGCGAGCGGAGCCCACAGAACGGCCTGTAATGATGGTTTCGTCTCCCAGGTGTGTCAAAACTTTCACACCTGGAACGTCAATCGATTGTTTATCAACGAAATGAATTTTCAGGTGTGCGAAACCACATATAGGGGGCAATGGGGACAAAAAGGCTTTTCCGGCACAAGCTATATGTGAATATGCTTTAAGTCTACCTTTCGCGTCTGGTACACTCTCAGTCGGCGCTCCGGAAGAAGACAAGAGTGAATATGTCCTTGCGGCACTCTGAGCACTTAAAGGAAGCGCGCAGAGCAAAGAGCCGGAAGAAGAGCGGTGGCGTGCTTAACGGAAGGCGCTTCGACAAGCTCAGCGACCGGTATGGCGTTGCCTTACCGCTTCAAATTGACAGTGATGGAGACACCGTGGTAGTCAACAGGGACAACCTCAGAGGCCTCCTGGAAGGCGAAAGCGTTCTCCGGGGTGACAAGCACAACATTGAAACGACGGTCTTTCAGCATGCCAGGAAACTCACCCTTACGGTCTCCGATGGTCAGGGTACGGGATGAGTCATCGTAGGTGAACTCCATTGTCGAATATGCTCCTTTCTCGTAGTTGTAGTTCGTGTTCTCGTCCTCGTAAAGGGTGAACGAGCCGTCCTTTCCGGCATAGACATAGAGGTCGATGACATCGGCAGGTTTCTCGTCAGACCACTGGATCTCCGGGCCGAACGGGATGATTGAGCCTGCACGGACGTACAAAGGAATATATTCATAGGGAGCCTCGACCGTGAGGGTCCGCCCTCCGGTGATGAACTTGCCTGTGTAGAAGTCGTACCAGCCCTCGCACCGAGGGAAATAGACGCTGCGGGAGCGGGATTTATATTCAGAGACAGGGCAAGGCATCAGGGCCGGGCCGAACATCCACTGGTCGCTGATGTCTGCCACGTTACGGTCGCCCGCGAAGTCCATCGGAAGGCCGCGGAGCATAGTGTAGTCTTCGAAATGCACTGCACCCGTCAATGAATAGAGGTACGGCATCAGACGGTAGCGCAACTTCATGTAATAGAGGATGCTTGAATATGTAGGTGTCCCCTCCGGAGCGATATTCCAAAGTTCTCTTCTCGGCCACTGCCCGTGGGTGCGGAACAGCGGAACGAAGGTGCCGAACTGATGCCAGCGCGTCTGGAGCTCGCGCCATTCGTCGAGGTCCGGTGTTACCTTTCCGGTGTTGTCAAATGTGGAGACCGCCGCCGTGTACTTGTCCATCACGCTGAATCCTCCGATGTCCATTCCCCAGAACGGAACTCCGCTCATCGAGAAGTTCAGGCCCGCGGCCATCTGGGCCCGCATGTCATTCCAGCACGTCCCGATGTCTCCGCTCCATGTGGCCGTCGAATATCTTTGCAGACCGGCGAATCCGCTTCTTGTCAGCAGAAAGACCCTCTTGTCCGGATCGATTCCGCGCTGGCCGTTGTAGATGGCGTCAGCGTTGACAAGGGCGTAGGCGTTGAGATACTCAGTGGAAGGTCCAAGTGCCGTCGGGGTCGTCAGGGCCTTCTGGTAATCCATTGGCAGACAGTCACGAAGGTTAGGCTCACTGGCGTCCATCCACCACGCGTCAATCTTCCGGCCGTATTTCGAGTAAAGGCACTCGTCCATCTGCCTCCAGAACATCTTCCTGCCTCCTTCAGAATAGGCGTCGTAGAACGATTCCACGTGGCCAAGCCAGTCTTTCAGACTGTCTTTCTCCGCAAGAGGATAGACATAGCCGACCTTTTTAAGTTCCTGATAATGATCAGTGTTGACATAGAATTTCGGCCAGACGCTGATCATGAAACGCCCGTGCATTGCATGCACGTCATCGAGCATCTTCTCCGGATCAGGGTACCGCGTCTGGTCAAACTCGTGGCTTCCCCACTGGTCATCCTTCCAGTACTGCCAGTCCTGGACGATGTTGTCCACGGGAATATTCCTGCGTCTAAGCTCAGCCAGCGTGCCCACAAGATCCTCCTGGGTGCTGTAACGCTCGCGGCTCTGCCAGAATCCAAGCGCCCATTTCGGCATCACCTGAGCCTTTCCGGTGAGGGTTCTGTAGCCGGAGATCACCTCATCCATATTGTTTCCGGAAATATAATAATAGTCCAGTTCCGGACTCATCTCCGACCAGAACGAGAAACGGCTCTGCTCGGCTTCGGTCCTTGGCTCAGCCACTCTCAGTCCGATGTACGAGACATCCCCGTCCGGCCTCCAGCTTATTTTGATCGGGGTCTTCTCGCCCTTCTTAAGGCTGACCGTGAATTTGTAGGAGTTCGGATTCCAAGCCGGTCTCCAACGCTCGGACACAACCTCTTTGCCTCCTATGGAAACTCTCTGGAAGCCAGCGTAATAAAGTATGAAATGATAGTCAGCGTCCTGCGGAGCCTCGATGAAGCCCTCGTAGGCCACATCCGCGCCTTTAAGAGGCATCTTAGGAAGATTCGCGATTACCCATTCGTTCTCATAGTACAGGGAATCCTCCTGCCTTATGACAGGTTCACCAGTGGCTGGGGTATATGTCCCAGTCAGCCCACCTTCACTTCCGTCCTTGCCATAGAGTCTGAAGGCTTGGTTCAGCTGCATGTAAGGCTTCGGGTTTCCCCAACGGCTCAGCGAATAGTTGTCCACCAACACGCCATAGCCCCTGTCGCTGACCACAAACGGGATGGATACCTTGGTGTTGTACTGGAACAGTTCCTCGTTGCCGCCCTTATGGTTAAATTCCAAGGATTGGTGCTGACCAAGGCCGTAGAACGCCTCATCCTCGGGAGAATCAAAAGTGAAGAGCGAGGAATATTCATGCCTTCCCTCGACAGTGATCGGGGTGAAAGACATCGTGTTGCCGCCCAATATCGTTGAACCATCCTTGTCCGCGAAGCTGACCGCCCCGTCCCTTAGCCTGACAGAGGCAGTCACTGAGGAAGTGACGACAGAGACAGTGCTGTCTGTGGATGCCACGGAAAATTCCGGCCTTGATTCCGACGGGGCAATGATGAGACTTTTTCTGTCAGCGAACCGGTCCTCAGGAGTCGCGGTGACTCTTACAAGATTGTCCCCTTTCACCTGAAGCCGCACCAAAGTAGGCCCATCATTATTCCTGTCTGTGACACTGACCGTAACTCCGTCCGGATTCTGTTTCCAATTCTGACCGCCACATCCGACAACCACTGCGAGAACTACCGTGAGCAAAATGATTCCGACTATTTTCATTATGGTTAAAATATTGATTATCAGTAAATATTTTAGGCAAACTTACAAAATAAAATAAAGGACAGACCGTCATTCGATTCAAGCGAAATGCGCATTATCTGTCATGACAATTCACTTTTTCGTCAGGGCAATCTCAGCGTCCGTCAACACCACATCGATCTCGGCTATCTTGTCCCCTATCATGACCCTGACAGGAGCCCTTGAGCCTTCAATCGAGCGGATGATGACCTGGGCCTTGCCTGAGAACGGTTTGATCGTCATGGAGCGGCCGTTCTCCGGTCTTTCAATTTCCTTGAAGCCGGGGTTGCCGTTGCCCCAGCCGAGGAACGTGGCACCTGTGACAGACACGTCCAGACTTTCGGACGGGGTGTCGATGTCGATCACGACAACATCCTGGCCATCAACCTTTATCTGAGGCTTGGAGAGAGTGAGTGCTGTCTCGGAGACAGCGGAAGGATATTCATCAGCCGCGACCTTCTTGCCGTTACGGTAGCCCACAGCTGAGAATCTGGCGGCATCTCCTGCCTTCCAGACAAGGTGGCCGTCCTGAGGCATGTCTTTCTTTCCGAGGTTCTTTCCGTTGGCATAAAGACGGACCTGATCGCAATTTGAATAGACCCAGACCTCGCCTTTGTACGGGCCGCAGATGTGGACTATCGGCTCGTCAAGCCAGGCGGACTTGACGTAGAACGCCTCGTCCTTCGGGAAGCAGCAGTAGTCCAGAATGCCGAACTGGGAGCCGGTAGCCGGCCAGACCATCGGGTTCGGTTCACCACGGTAGTCCTGACCGGTCCAATAAAACAGTCCGCCGGTCCAAGGACGGGCCTTGTAGAATTTCCAGCCATGTTCTATGACATTGATCCTGCCCAGAGTGTCAATCCTGTTCAGAGGGGTCATCCAGCCTTCCTCCGGGACTGTGGCATACTTTCCTCTCGTGCCGGCCCCCGAAGTCTCCTCAGTGCCTATGGCGCAATGATCCGGAAACTTCTCGTGGAACTCGTCCACAGGGTTCTGGACGATGTAGTTGTAGCCGAACACATCAACTCCTTTCACAAGTTCATGGCCACCGGAACTGCCGTAGTTGGTCGGTCTGGTCTGATCGATGGAGTGGACATATTCACTCATCTTCCGCGCGATCCTCGTGCCGGCCTCGATTCCCTCCACGCTCCATTCCTCGTTGCCGATGCTCCAAAGGATGACACAAGGGTGGTTGCGGTCACGATCTATCATTCGTCTTAACTGTGTGAGCTGCTCCTCGTTGACTCCCAGCTGGCGGTTCTCGTCGATCACCAGGATGCCCATCTCGTCACAGAGGTCGAGCATGGCCGGAGACGCGGGATTGTGGGAGCTGCGGATAGCGTTGAACCCGTACTTCTTGAGTTGGGTGAGACGGTAACGCCACAGTTCGTCAGGCACTCCGGCACCCACCCCGGCATGGTCAAGATGCATGTTGCAGCCTGTCAGCTTGACGTGCTTTCCGTTGAGCAGGAACCCTTCAGTCGGGCTGAACTCAATCGTGCGCAGCCCGAAGCGGCATTTCTGCTCGTCAGAGAGGACTCCGTCATAGTAAAGGCGAATCCGAGCGGTGTAAAGGTAAGGATCCTCAAGACTCCAGAGATGATCCGGTTTCCGGACCTCGTTGCCCTCGGAATCGAGAAACACGACCTCAGCCTTCACCTTGGCCTTGTCAAGCGTGTCGCTCGCCATCACGGTCTCGAACTTCGGAGTCTCCCCTGTCAAATCCAATGAATATGGCTTCACAGCGACCGGCCCGGCCTTGTGGAGCCAGACGTTGCGGTATATTCCCGCACCCTCGTAGTACCATCCTTCCTCCGTGGATGCGTCACAGCGCACGGTGATGACATTGTCGCCACCATAATTGAGATACGGACTCAAGTCATAAGACCGGGTGGCGTAGCCGCTTCTCTCGTGGCCAAGGTAGAAGCCGTTGCAGAAGACCTCGCTGTCACGGAATATTCCCTCGAACTCGATGCGGATCTGCTTGCCGTAGTCTTCGGACGGGATGTGGAGGCGCTTTCTGTACCAGCCAACCGAGTTCTCAGGATAGTTCCAGCCGACGCATTTGTAGCCGTGCGAATGGCTTGCGTCCTTGCTGTAAGGCAGATCAACGACCCAGTCGTGAGGCAGGTTGACCTTCCGCCATCCGGAGTCGTCGAAAGCCTGCATGATCGGAGACTTGCCCTGCCCTGCCGTGCCGGCCTTTGAGAAGTACGTGAAATACTCAGTGCCATGCGTGAAGTCCTCCTTCATCGAAGAGGCGTCACCAAGGGAGAAAGTCCAGCCGTTGTTCAAAAGAGTGCGGAAATCACTGGCATTCAGGCCAATGGACACAAACAGAGCCGCGATGGCGGACAGAATATTCTTAAATTTCATAATCTACAAATCCAAAGTAAGTTCATGATGTCCCGGTGAATATGGAATATAACGGGATTGTCCCGTGGCGGAATAACGGATCGTGATGTCATAGACAGCGTCACGGAAAACCCTGTGGATCTTATACTCGTGGATGGACGCCGGCAGACAAGGCTCAACCAAAAGTCCATCAAATTGAGGTCTCACTCCGAGAAGATATTCAGAGACAGCGTTCCAGTTCCATGCAGCGGTGCCGGTCAGCCAACTGTTCTTGCCTTCACCCGGACGCGCGGCATCCTTACCGGCCACCATCTGGCAATAGACATAAGGCTCAACTTTGTGAAGGGCCTGATCCTTGATGAATGCCGGAGCTATCTGACAATAGTGTCTCCAAGCGTCCTCGGACCGTCCGGCCATGGCCTCCGCGATGATGATCCAAGCATTGTTGTGGCAGAAAACGCCGGCATTCTCCTTGTAGCCCTCAGGGTATGAGGAGATCTCGCCATATTCAGGATAGTACCTGCTGAACGCCGGGTTGTTGAGCACAATGCCGTGAGGGCATTCCAGACGCGCCTTCACGGAATCCAAAGCCTTGTCGCAGAAGCCGTCTTCCGCACCGACACGAGCCATGGAGCACCAACCTTGGCTTTCTATGAATATCTTGCCTTCCCCGCAGTCCTTCGACCCGATCTTCCGACCGAAGAAATCGTAGGCCCGAAGGAACCAGTCCCCGTCCCAGCCATATTCCTTGATGGCCTCGGACATGCCTGTCACAGCCTTACGAACAGCCGAAGAATCCTTGCCCAAGTGGTCAAGAAGCTCAGCGTAGCGGGTTCCAGCAAAGACAAACAATCCCGCGATCATCACGGACTCAGCCTTGCTGCCTTCGGTCTTGTTCTCCGTGGTCTGGAAAGACTCGTCAGGATCGGTGGAGAAACAGTTCAGATTCAGGCAGTCATTCCAGTCCGCCCGGCCGATGAGAGGCAGGCCGTGAGGGCCGGGATGGGTGTGGACATATTCAAAACTAACAGCAAGATGCTCAAGGAGAGTCTTTTCGCTGCCGGGAACGTTGTTGAATTGGACATATTCATCAAGGATCTTGAAGTCTCCGGTCTCGCGCAGGTAGGCATCCACGCCCACGAGCAGCCAGAGAGGGTCATCGTTGAACCCTCCGCCGATGCCGTCGTTGCCGCGCTTTGTGAGCGGCTGGTACTGATGGTAGCAGCTGCCGTCAGGGAACTGGGTCGCCGCTATGTCGAGGATTCTCTGACGCGCCCGATCCGGAATCTGATGAACTATTCCCAGAAGATCCTGGTTGGAATCCCGGAATCCCATTCCCCTGCCGATTCCGCTCTCGAAGAAGCTGGCGCTCCGGCTCATCAGGAACGTGACCATGCACTGGTACTGATTCCAGATGTTGACCATCCTGTCAAGCTCCGGCAGGTTGGAAACAAGAGAGAACTTGCTTATAAGGCCATCCCAGTAGCGCCTCAACGCTCCGAAAGCCTCATCGACCTTCTCCGAGGTGTCGAACGCCGCCATCACTTTTCTGGCCACTTCCTTATTGATCACTCCCGAGCCGGAATTCAACTCACAGCCGGTAGGTTCCACGAATTTAGAGCCGGACGGATTCTCAGCGTAGCCGAGCACGAAGACAAGTTCCTTGGACTCGCCCGGACCAAGCGTAAGCTCAAGACAGTGCGAGGCCACAGGGCTCCAACCATGGGCGATTGACTGCGAAGACTTCCCGGCCATCACGTCTTGAGGGCTGTCGAAGCCGTTGTACATCCCGATGAACGAGTCCCTGTCCGTGTCGAAGCCGTCAATGCGGGCGTTGGCTCCGTAGAAAGCGTAGTGGTCACGGCGCTCCCGGTACTCGGTCTTGTGGTAGATGACACTGCCCTCCACCTCAACCTCTCCGGTGGAGAGATTCCGCTGGAAATTCTCCATGTCTGTCTCCGCGTTCCAAAGACACCATTCCACGAACGACCATAACTTGAATTTTTTAGCGATCTCACTACAATTCTCCAACGTGACTTTCTGGATCTCGCAGTCGTAGCCAAGAGGAACGAAGAACAACTCGCTCACCCTGAGGCCATTCTTTCCCCCCGTAATGCGCGTGTAGCCCATCCCGTGACGGCATTCGTAGAAATCCAGCGGAGTCTTGCACGGCTTCCAGCCAGGGCTCCAGACGCAGCCCTCGTCATTGATGTAGAAATACCTTCCTCCCGCGTCCATCGGCACTCCGTTGTAGCGGTAGCGGGTCAGGCGGCGGAATTTGGCGTCACGGTAGAATGAATATCCTCCAGCGGTACCGGAAATCAACGAAAAGAAATTCTCGGTTCCGAGATAATTAATCCAAGGCCAAGGGGTTGCGGGATCTGTGATCACAAACTCTTTGGCAGAATCGTCAAAATGGCCGTATCCTATCATACAGTTCAACTTTCGCTAGCAGGCAATTGCTTGTTTTAAAAGCATTATCTTGCATCCAGTGTTCCGCAAATGCGAAACTTAAGTTATTTCAGAATAATGAATATTAGTTCGAGCGCAAGGATGGCCGCAAGAACGGCCATCACCCGACGCATCGCCTTTGGAAGGCCTTTCCAGAACCGTGAAGAGGTTTCCACTCCCTCTGAAGGCTCTGTCTTGCCGCCCGGTTCCTTGGCTCTCTTTATTGCCAATTCGTCCTGTATGGCGATCATTCTGCCCCTCGTCAAAGGATAGAAGAAGATCACGACGACCGCAAGTCCGGCCACAATGGCCGGAATCCAACTCATCAGAAGCCACAGGCCGTTGATCGCCTCAGGAGTCTGAACGGCTCCCGGAGCGGTGTTGTAGTCAAAAGCCTTAAGGAGCCACATCACAGCGAAACCGCCGAAGGCGCCACCGAATTTCTGAGCCATGGATGCGGAAGAGAAAATCAGGCCGGTCGAGGCGGTCCCGTCACGGTTCTCCGCGAAATCGCTGACATCGGCGTACATGCTCCAGACCAATGGCGAGATCACTCCCGTGAACACACTGATAACAATCTGAAGGATCAGCATCCAATAGTAGCCGCCCTGACTGATAGGAATGTAGAAGAACAAGGCGCTGAACAGGATCAGAGCGGCGAAAGAAAGCATGTAGGTGCTTTTCTTGCCGAGTTTTTCGGAAAGAGGGACGGCAAGGGCCACTCCCACCATGTTACAGACTTCACCTATGGACAGGAACAGGCCGGCGTAGAACAAAAAACTCCATGATCCGAGGTTCAGGCGCACATCCTGCCCGATGACATCGTTGAAGAAGTACGCCACCGTGCTGCCCCTGACTGTATTGAAGAGGTTAGAACAGAGCGCGGCTCCGATGAGAATCCACCACGGAGCGTTGCGCAAAAGGGATTTCAGGTCGCTGCCGACGGAGACCTTGCTGACTGTGCGCAGTTTCTCACCGGTCATCCTGAAGCACAGCAGGAACAGAATGAGGCAGAAAACCGCTATGACAATCATCGCGTTCCTCCAGCCGGACGGGGCATCGTAGCCACCGAGAAGCCTGCACAGCGGCTCCCAGCAGAACAGGGCCAGGAAACTGCCTCCATAAGCGAAGAACATTCTGAACGAGCTCAGCACTGTCTTGGTGTCGGAATTGTCCGTCATCACTCCCAGCATCGCTCCGTAAGGAACGTTGATGCCCGTGTAGACCGTCATCATCATGATGTAGGTGAGGTAAGCCCAGACAAGCTTGACGGTCGGGGACGCAGCCGGGGTGGAGAACAGGAAGATTCCGCTCAGCGCGAACGGAATGGCCATCAGGAGAAGATAAGGGCGGTATTTTCCCCACCTCGTCGTTGTCCTGTCGGCCAACACTCCCATCATCGGATCAGAGACAGCGTCCCAGATTCTGGTGACGACCAGAAGCAGGGCTACCTGGTCCAGGGTGAGTCCGAATATGTTGCTGTAGAAGAACGGGAGGTAGTAGGAGAATATCTTCCAGAACATCGAGGAAGACATGTCTCCGAAGCCGTAGCCGATCTTCTCCGCGAAGCCGATCCTTATTCCTTCCATTGTAGTTATGCCTTAAAATTCTTGTCAATCAATCTGTTGAGTGTACGCACGGATTCACCTGTGCAGAAACCGTCAGGCTCAGTGCCGAAGCAGTAGTCAACCAGCCTGTCAACCGTGGAGGTCGCCACATGCATCCTTGTGTCGCAGGAAGCGTAGTAGATGAAGACCTTCCCGTCCTCGTCAACGATCCAACCGTTCGTGAACAGCACGTTCATCACATCCCCGACATATTCCTCACCCTGTGGAGCCATGAAGAACCCCGCCGGCTCGGCGATCACCTTCGAAGGATCCTCTAGAGATGTAACGTAGAGGTAAAGGACGTAGCGGAGCCCTGAAGCGCAACCTCTTACTCCATGTGCCAGATGCAGCCACCCTTTCGGTGTCCGGATCGGAGCCGGCCCCTCACCGTTCTTGAGTTCCTTGATCGTGTGATAGTGGCGCAGGTTGATGATCTTCTCATCCTTGACCTTGGCGTCCGTGATGTCATCCACAAGAGCCCAGCCGATCCCCCCGCCGTTGCCGGCGTCGATGAAACCGTCCTGTGGCCTTGTGTAAAGGGCATATTTCCCGTCCACAAACTCAGGATGAAGCACGACATTCCTCTGCTGGGAGTCAGATTTGAGGTCTGGAAGCCTGTCCCAATGAATCAAGTCCTTTGTCCTTGCGATTCCCGCGCAGGCCACAGCCGAGGATAAGTCTCCCGCCGGAGCTGAAGGATCCTTCCGTTCCACACAGAACAGCCCGTAGATCCAGCCGTCCTCGTGGGCGGTAAGCCTCATGTCATAGACATTGGTGGCCGGCTCGCCATATTCAGGCATAGTGACAGGCCTTTCCCAGAAACGGAAGTTATCCACTCCGTTCGGACTCTCGGCGATCGCGAAGAATGATTTCCTGTCAGCGCCCTCGACACGGACGGCAAGAACGTATTTCCCGTTCCATTTGATGGCTCCGGAATTAAATGTCGCATGGATTCCGAACCTTTCCTCGAGATAAGGATTTGACTCAGGATCAAGATCATACCTCCAGAACAGCGGGGCGTGAGCACCGGTGAGCACCGGATTCTTGTACCTTTCATAGACTCCGTTGACATAGACAGGTTCGTTCTTCATTGAGACCAACTTTTCGTGTTCGGCCTCCAGCCACTTCAATCTTTCTTCAAAATCCATCTCAAATATATCCTTTATCAAAACTCAAATTACTTTTGTCAACGCCCTACTTCTTCAGGAATATGGTCCTGTCGCTTCCGCAAAAATCCTTGAAATTCTCAGCGTCGGCGGATCCCGCGAAAGGAGCGAAATAATGCCCCGGCTTGTCCCAAGCGTTCCTCCAAGTCAAGACATAGCAGACCGGAGCGTCCTTGAGATTCTCCAACAGAACATCGGTCCACCAACGAGGATCCGGAGTGGACTCAAAACCGGTCTCACTGAGCGCAAGCAGTTTGCCGTGGGAGCCAGCGATTCCGGACAGAAGTTCCATGTCCGAACGCAGCACCTTGCCGAAGTAGGCGTTGGCTTCATCAATCCTTTCAGAATCGGTCTTGGTGGAATCAGCGGAGGCATAGTCGTAGTGGTCCACCCCGATGATGTCAACGTTCCCGTCACCAGGATAACGGCTGAAGAAGCTCTCCTCGGTAAGGTTGGAGTTCGGGGAATATGCCCACACAAGGTTCCTGAGCCCGCGGGTCACAGCAAGATATTCATGAGTCATTGAATATAATTCCTTGTACTGCTCCTCGTTGCAGCAGGAGGCCCCCCACCAGAACCAGCCGCCAAGGTTCTCATGCCACGGACGGAATATCACCGGAATCAGCCGTCCCTTTGAGTCCTTCAAGGAGCCAAGGAAATCAGCCGCCTTTGAAAGCCATTCCATGAACAGCTCATGGTTCGCTCCACCCTCAAGAACTCCAGCCACGGCCTGGTCCGAGCTGACATCCCATGAGTCGCCCCCCGTCTGAGGATTGCGCGGATGCCAGGAGAATGTCACAGTCCCGCCCCTTTCATAGTGAGTCACGGCGGCCCTGCGCATAAGGCTGAACGGGACATTGTCCAGATTCGCCTCGTCCCCAAGCTCGATTCCGCCAAGGTCAAAGCCGATTCCGGCCGGGAACTGTCCGCAGACGGACTTGACATCCGAACGGTCAAGAGGGTCATCCTGGGCATCCTCAACCTTCCACGAATGGCCATAGACGAGGTCATCCTGATGGAAGTACATGAACCGGCCTTCTGACGAAACCGTCTTCAGTGTCGCCATCAATTCGTTGGCACCCTTGTCAAGATGTGGCCACCCGGCTTCGGAGGCGCAACCGGCGGCGAGAACCGCCACGGAAATCATTGTGAGTATTCTTTTCATAATCAATATTTCGGTGCCTTGTTATAGACTGACTCCAGAGTGTAGCTGTTGCCTTCCTTGTAGAATCCGTTCGAGCAGGCCTCCACGATCTGCTTGCTGTAGGAGGCATCAAGATATTCACCGGTCTCGTGGTTGATGAGGCCGTAGGTCTCCCCGTTGGAGCCGACAGCCCCGTTCTCCCAGATGAAACCGCTCATTCCGTAGGTCTTGGCACATTTGCTGACATATTCAAGCCAATAGAGCTGGAACTTGCGCGCCGTGCCATCGGTCCTGTTCGTGCAGCCAAACTCGCCCATATAGACAGGCACGCCCTTCTCAACATAAGTCTTGTAGAACTTGTAGCAGATCTCCTTGTGGAAGTCCTCCGAAAAGTTTGAATCCGACAGGTTGGAACGTCTTGTGTGCCCCCAGTCATTCGCCTCACCGGTCTGGCAGAACGCATAAGGAGTGTAGTTGTGGAAGCTTACCATAACCTTATTGGCCGGGTCATCCGGCAGCACGAACCCATCGTTGAGAGTAAAGGACGGATCCGCTGCATAGCCCGGCACACCGAGCCACCGTTGAGCGTTGTTGCCTCCCGTGGCACGCACCGCATCCACAAACGTTTGATTCCACTCATTGAGTATGTCGTTCTGCTTTTTCTTTCCCGCAGCGCTCTTATAGTCCTCGCTCCAGCCCCAATGACCGTCCTGGATCTCATTGAACGACTCGAAGATCAAGAAGTCGCCCTTGTCCTTGAACCTCTCTGCGATCTGGGTCCAGACAGCCTTGATCTCGGCCTTGATCCGGGTGTTGACGGCATCGTCCGAAGCCGCTCCACGAATGTTGAGCCAATGGGTGGTGTATGAGCCATCCTTGTTGTAGTCCAACGAGCCGTCGTGGTGGATGTTGATGATCGTGTTAAGACCGGCCTGCTCAGCCCAATCCACAAGCTCGGCAACCCTGTCCAGGCGGTCATCAATCCTGTAGTCCGGAGCAGCACCGATGTGGCCGAGCCAAGTGATCGGAATCCTCACGGACTTGAAACCTTTGGACTTCAGACTGGTGAACACAGCCTTGGACAGTTTCTGACCGTTAGTCCAGCACCCCTCTATGGCGTTTTCGGAATTTCCGTCAAACGCGTCCATCTGGTTGCCTATGCACAGCCCAAGGCCCAATCTCTCCGCCATTTTCCACGCGACATTATCTCCTTTCTCCGGTTCAGTCGGGGTCTCAGGCTCAACCGGCTTCTCCTTGCCGGGCTGCGAGATGGAGACCTCCTTCGAGAAAGATCCACTTTTGATGGTGACCACAGCGGTACGGGCCTCGTAGGTCTCATTGGATGCCACCTTGACGGGATAGTCTATCTTGTACTTTGAATATGTCCCGTCAGTCACCGTGACCCAGTTCTGGCTGGCCACGGCAGCAGGCCTTGACGGAGCCGTGACATTTACCGTGAAACTTCCACCCTCGACAGGGGCCTCATAACTTACGGGAGACACAGTCATCGTCTCCGGAGCCTCCGGCTCAGGAGCAGGGGTCTCGTTCTCTTTTCCTCCGCAGGAGAAAAGCAGCGCCGCGGTCAGGAATATTACCGAAAATCTCAATCTCATATTCATTTGATTTGGATCCCGGAGGAGGTTTCACCCTCCCCCGGAACAATGTCATGATAGATTCTACAAGAATGCTATTTTCTTAACTGTAACGCCTTTACCCTGAACGATAAGGGCACTGCCCCAATAAGCTTTAGTTGTCAGTTTGGTAAAGATAGGCTTGGTGGCCTTGAAACTGATGTAGCCCTTGCCAAAAGCCTCTGGAGAGTTTGCCGCATTGAACTGGTTGGCAGCATCGCCAGGCATGTTCAACTCAGTAAGTCCGCTCCAGTGACCATCAAAGAGTTGGATCTGCCAATCAGTCTCGGACTTCGCTGAGAAGTAGATCCGGATCTCGCAGTCCTCTTCCAGACCAGCGTTCACCCAGTCATCCTCAGTCCCGATCTCAAGATTGTTGTTGTAGTCGTCTCCAGTGTACAATTCGCCTTCCCAGATGACCTTTTCGGTCGCTCCGTAATGGATGAGGCTTACACCCTTGATGACAACACCTTCACCCTGACACTGGAACGCTCCGCCCCATGTGGTGTCCTGATTGATAAGCTTGGCGAGGATGTCAGCTGTCACGTTGAACGCGAAGTAGCCGGCGGAGGCATCGCAATTATCCTGGTTTACCATCTCGCTGCCACCGATCTCAGCAAACAAGAACGGATCTCCCCAGTGACCAGCGAAGGTCTTGAACTGCCACTTTTCATTATAGGCCGTAAAGTAAACTCTGATGACGTCACCCTCAGCGATGCCTATCTCCTGGAAAGCGTTAGGCGCGCCAAGATAAGGAGAGTTACCCCAACCGGCAAGATCCTCGGAGCCTTCCCAGATGAATATTTCTGTGTACGGAGCGGTGATCTCGAACGGAACAGGCCAGTTGAATGTCTCACCTGTCACGAGGGTGATTCCCAGACGATAGACTCCAGGTCCGATTCCGTCCGGGATTCCGAATGACATCGCCTCATCTGTCCTATTGGCGTAGGAGGTAACTTTAATACCCTTGATGGTGACAGACTCGATGTTCTGGAGATTGGTTCCTGTGATCGACACCTGACGTCCCACACTGAATGAAGGCTTTGTGAAAGTGATGGAGACAGCCTCGTCGTAAGTGATCTCAACATTGCCGGAGACTGACTCGTAGCCATTGGCAGCGGTGACTGTAAACGGACCGTCATAGGCCTCGCGGGCCACGGTGACAGTGATCTTCTCCGGGCTGTCTATGACATATTCACAGGTGATGAATCCTTGCACATCGTCTCCGTTCTTTACATCCGTGACGAGGTCAAGGTCGGTTCCGCTTAGCTCAATCCTGTCCTTACCGGCCACGGCCGAGGTCTTGTCAACTCCGGTAACAACCGGCTTCACGACCTCAATCTCAGGAGTCGTGGCCTGTTTTCCGGACTCAAGGGTCACGGTGACAGCGCCATCCTTGGCCGCTGCAGGGATGTCCGCGTAGAGTTTGCCGTCCTTAAGAACGAACGAGGCCTCCGCGCCCGTGAACTCAAGCTTGGTCACAAGGTCGAGGTCAGAGCCGGTGATTTCCACTGAGCCACCTGCCTTGTAACGGCCATCCTTCGCCAATGAGGCTATACCAAGATCTGCTACAGTGACGGTCTCAATCTCTCCTGCGGAAAAAGTCTTGCCGGCGAATGAGGTCAAGGTGATCTCTCCGTCAGTGGCTGACGCCGGGAGATTGAATGTGAGCGCTGTCGCGTCTTCACTGCAAGTGAACTCAACACCGCTTGCTCCGGCAAGATCAATGGTCTGAATCATGTCAAGATGCTCACCTGTGACAGTGATGACATCACCAGACTTGTAGGTGGTCTTCTTAGCTGTCACCACAGTAGGTTCTCCGACAGTCAGTTCCTCTTTGGAATAGACAATGTTAGGGATTGTCTGCTCATCCTCAAGCTCATTCACGTCACCGACCTGGACATAACCGCTGACCGCGCTGGCCGGAAGTTTGACCTTCAACTCGTGACGGGACTGGCTTACAAACTCTGTTACCCTCACATCGCCTCCGAAGATGACCTCCTTGACGATGTTGAGATATTCACCAGTGATGGTGATCTCATCCCCGGAAAGGGCTTCGGCCGGTGCGAAGGAATCAATTTTCATCGGTTCGGTGAAAGTAAGGGACGAGAGGCTTGAATGTTCATTGCCGTCCTTGTCCACAATAGTGATCTTACCCGGCTCTGGTCCTTCGAGAGGAATAGTGAAACGGATTTCTGAATGCTTGCCTGATTCCACAACCTCGTACTCGGTGACCGAGACACCGCCTTGAAAGCGGATCTCAGACACGTCCTGAAGGTTGCTTCCAAGAATACGGAGTTCGCCTCCACGCATCGCCGGCTCCGGAGCGAAGGCCGCAAGCTTCACACCGTCTCCGTAAGGATCGGTTTCAAGTTCATCCTGTCCGCAGCCCGCCAGACCGACAAACGCGGAGCAGAGAGCTATGAGTGCTGAATATTTAAAGATATTTTTCATGTTCTTTTCCTCCATTCATTATTTGTAAGGGACAGCGCGGATGTTGTCGATCTGGATCAACGGAGCGCAAGGTGTTCCCTCAGCTTCTCCGGCCGCCATGAAGATCTCGAATCCTGAGAAAGAATCAGCAGAGAGCGTACCCGTCGCCTTAGTTCCATCCCAGTACCAAACAAAGTCGCTGGAGAACGGGAATGTCACAGTGATCCATTTTCCGCCTGTGTCAAATGAGCCGGTCGCTTTCCAAGGTTTGTACAACACTCGTGGAAGAGAAATTGACTCATCGTGGAAGTAGGAGTTATTCGCTGTGGCAAGAGTACACATGCCGAGGCTGGCGAAGTAGATCTGCATAGGGCAACCAGTCCAAGGATGATCCTCAGGAATACGCATCTCGAACTTGAGGGCCATGTTGGCGAAGTTCGTGAAATCCACGACTTTCCTAAGGTCAATTCCTTCAGGGTCATCATAAGTCTCCGGGGTGTTCCAGTTTCCCGGCCAGTACTCAAAGTGGTAGCCTGTGTCACCCCAGTCGGTTCCATCGGCCTTGAGGCCACCGGCATCGTAAAGTTGTAGATAGTTGCCGTCCAGCGAGTTCTCATCGCTTTGAATAGTCATGGCATGCCAACCGTGGTTTCCACGGGCGTCATCGAAGCTGAACAGCATGCCTCGGCTGTCTTTGTACTGGAAGATGGACTGAGCGGTTCCTGATTCGGTCGTCACCTTAATTTTACCAGGCTGTGCGCCCTCAGGGACAACGACATCAAACGAGTTGATTGTCACATTGGAGATTGAGGTAGCCTCGGCACCTGGGAACTCAACCGTAAGAGGCTCAGCAAAATAGTTACCGGTGATGGTGACAGTCTCGCCAGGGCTAGCCCATTCGAAAGACATTCCGTTCACTTTCGGAACCGGAAGGAGCACCTTGAAGTCATAGTCCACCACAGTGCTGTCCTTGGTGATAAGGTACATCTTGTCAGTCGTGACGACAGGAAGGTTCTTAGGCACGGCCACAAGCAGAGTCTTGTCGGTCATGTAGCTTGTGTTCAGCACGGCCGGCTGGTCGTTGAAGTAGATGTCGTGGACACTCTTGAGGTTCTCGCCCACAATGCAGATGATCTGCTCAAGGCTTGCCGATGTGATGGTTACATCCTGATCCGCAGGCCTGACGAAATGAACGGTAGGCTTGCCGTCAGCCTGTCTGAAACGATCCGGGTAGTCAGCCCTGTCGCAAGAGAAAAGGCCGGCGACACAGAGAGCGGCAACAAAATATTTTATGATTGATTTCATGATTTCCTTAACGATTAAAAGTCATACTTGTAAGTCTCACGGACGTCAACATGGACTCCCTCGACATCCGATCCCATGTTAGGGTTGAGAACGACATCCTCTGAAGGGAACGGCATGGTGAACATCGAAGCTTTCACATCGACAAGTTCCTCGTCACCTTTGTACTTGATCTCTGAATTGTCCCAAGCTTTGGCGCCAGGTCCGACATATTCACCGGTAGCGTCAAGGACATAGTTGCCGTAGGCCTTGGAAAGACCGTCCCACGCTGACCTTCTCTGGGCAAGGAGCTCGGAGATGCAGCTGTTCACATCATAGTAGGAACGACGCACAAAATCATACCAGCGGTCACCCTCAAGGGCAAGCTCAAGACGGCGTTCTTTCCAGATGTCTTCGAATGTGACGGACTTCAGCGGCTCCGCATTGGCACGCCCACGGACTTGATTGACATATTCAAGAGCAGAACCGGCGTCACCGGTAAGCAGGCAAGCCTCCGCATAGACAAGATAGATGTCGCTTAGCCTCAGAATGTGGGTAGGGAGTTGGTTGGTCATGTTACCGGCACTTACTCCGAGGGCTGCCTTATGGTCAGCACCATTCCCGTACAGATGCTTGCAATAATTTGCACCGCTTCCACACTGGAAGCTGCCGTTGGTACTGTTTGGAGAATAGCCAGGATCGTAGTAGAAACGGTAGAAATCGAATCCTCCCAGATCTGTCCAGAAATAGCTGTACTGGTCACCGAACATCATCATTGTGGCTGCACGGCGGTCATCCTTGTCGTTTGCTTTTCTGACTTCCGGGTCCTGATCGGCAGAGACTCCGAAAGCGTCCTGAAGATCCACGGAAGGGCCTTTCCAGTCACCCCAGCAGTCACCGAACTCGTCAAAACCACCCATGCCGACATCGCTCTGGATTGAGTTCTGGGCGGTCCAAATGCCGGATGTACTTGTCCAAAGCCAAGAGAACAAGCATTCACCGGTCTGCTGGAAGACCTTAGGTGAGAGACGGAACACATCTGAATATACCGGGGTAAGAGACCTGCCGGAGTGCTCGATGACATCCTTGGCGTAATCCCGTGCCTTGGCCAGATCATCTTGATTCAGAGAACCGCTCACACCAGCCTTGGTCAGATAGACCTTTGAGAGGAGAGCCTCGGCGGCATAGTAGTCGATGCGGTTATAGACTCCTTTGTAGGCATTCTTAGGAAGAAGCTCCATGGCCTTCTCCAGGGTCATTACGATATATTCATAGACATCAGCCTTCTGGACCTTCTCTATGTCATTGTAGTTTCCGGCCTTGATGGACTCGGTGTTGTCATGGATGATCGGAACGTCTCCGAATGTCCTGACGAGGAAGAAATAAGCCATGGCCTTCCATGAGAGAGCCTCACCGATGCATTGGTTCTTCTTCGCCTGTGACGGTCCATCGGAACGAAGAATATTGTTTATGACTGTGTTGCAATGAGCGTTCACCGCCCACAGCGAGTATGACATATTCTTCAGATCACCATCTGTGCCGTTCACCGTAAGGGTCGTGTAGGCGCTTTGTCCCTGATAGACGTTGCCGCACATTGTCTCGGTTCCGTAGATGTAGAAGCGGATGATGTCGTACCACGGAGAGTTGTAAAGGTAGTTCACACCCTGCTCGCACTGCTCATCGTTCTTGTAGTACTGCTCGGTTGTGTAGCTGTCCTCAGACGGGCGATTGAGGAAGTCGTCGCAAGAAACCGCTCCAAGTGCCAGTATGGCGACAGCGAATGCTTTAACTATATTTTTCATTGTCTTTTCCTCCATAATTAGAATGTGATGTTCAGTCCGAAGGAGTAGGTCGTAGGGGAAGGATAACGTCCGTTGTCCACTCCGAATGTCAGACCTGTGGAATCCTGGGTGCTGGCTCCGACCTCTGGGTCATAGCCCGTGTACTTGGTCAGGGTGTAGAGGTTCTGGATGTTCACGTAGGCGCGCACGTTGTCAATCTTCACCTTCTTCAGAATTGCCTTAGGGAAGGTGTAGCCGAAAGTGATGTTCTTAAGGCGGATGTAGCTTCCGTCTTCGATGTAGCGGTCGCTCAGGCGGTCGTTGTCGTTAGGATCGGAGATCGAAGGACGCGGAGTCTTCGTGCCCGGATTTGCGACCGTCACATTGGTGATGTCCTCGTACCAGTTGCCACTCGCATAGGTCTTCTGCGGATCTATGGCCGTAAGCCGAGCGCGGTCCTTGATGGACGTGTGCTGGTTAACCCAAGCGCTGTTCATGTGGACAAGTCCATTATGTCCCTGTCCCATCATGTTGTAGTTGAGGATCTTGTTGCCGTAGGAGCCGTTGATGAAGACACTAAGGTCAACATTCTTGTAACGGAAGGTGTTCGTCCAGCCAAAGGTGAACTTCGGAAGAGGAGAGCCGATGTTGGTCTTGTCACTCTCGTTGATCACCCCGTCATTGTTGATGTCCTCGAACTTAAGGTCTCCGACCCAGACCGTGGTGTTCCTGTTGAACACACCGTCTGTCGGGTATTTCTCAGGCTTCGGAGAGTTCTGGATGTCTTCCAGAGAGGTATAGACTCCAGCCACCTTGTAGCCGTAGAAATTGTAAAGCGACTGCCCTACCTCGGTGACGCTGACGATGTCGCTCCACTGGCCGTAGCCGACCAGCTGGGCATTGGCGGTTCCGTCAAGAGACACAAGCTTGTTGCGGTTGAACGAGATCTGGAAGTTGCTGTCCCAACCGAAGTCCTTGTGATTGATAGGATGGGTGTCTAGAGTGATCTCAAGACCCTTGTTCTCGATGGTACCGTAGTTTCCCTTAGGAGCAGCCAGAGCTGAGGAAGCGTTGCCGTGGGTTCCCATGTAGGCAGGAAGGGTCAGGGACATCAACATGTCTGAAGACTTCTTTTTGTAAAGGTCAACAGTAAGGTTGACAGCTCCGTCAAAGAATCCCAGGTCGAGACCTATGTTGGTCTGAACCTGCTTCTCCCAGTGAATGCCTGTGTTAGGGATGATCGAAGGGCGCTGGCTGTCACCAAGGGCGGAAGGCAATTTGCTCATGCCGGACTCCCAGGCCCCGGCGCCGATGTTCGCGTTGCCGGTCTGTCCCCAGCCGACACGGATCTTGCCGTTGCTCATTCCGAGCGCCTCCTTCATCCCTTGAAGGAATTTTTCGTTGGAGAATCTCCAGCTTCCCGCGAATGAATGGAATCCCGCCCAGCGGTTGTCCGGGCCGAAGTTGGAGGAGCCGTCATAACGGTAGGTGTAGGTGAAGAGGTAGCGGTCATCGTAGTTGTAGGTCTCGCGCGTAAAGAACGAAGCCATGGAAGATGATCCGAAACCGGAATTGAGAGTCGCATCCCCCGTAGCGAGTTTTATGTTGTGAATGTCATCGGACGGCAGTCCGGTGTTGGTGCCGCTGAGATAGTTCCAGCTTGACTCCCAGCATTCCTGGCCGAGCATGGCTGTGACGCTATGGCGCCCGAATGTATTTGAATAGGTCAGATAGTTCTTCAACTGCCAGAACTTGCTGTTGTTCTTCTGCCAACTCATCGTGTTGGACTTGCGTGTCCAGCCGCCAAGATCAACCATAGGCTTGTAGGTCGTGGCGTTGGAGGCGCTGACATCGAAACCAAGCTCACTCCTGAACACGAAATGCTTCACCGGGGTCAACTCAGCGTAAAGGTTTCCTGTAAGTTTCTGACGTCCGAGAAGGTACTCATCCATCATGGCCAATGCGACAGGATTCGCGCTCGTGTAACCCTCGCGTACTGTGGTCGAATAGTTTCCGTCAATGTCGTAGACCGGAATGTCCGGCAGGGTTGACAGCGAATAGAAAATCACACCCTCTGTACCATCGGCAAGCTTGATGTTGTCGTTGGTGTTTGCGAATGTGGCATTAAGTCCTAGTTTGAACCAAGACTTGAGCTGAGCGTCAATGTTGGCACGCACGGAGTAACGATTGAAGTCAGAACCGATCAAAGTTCCCTCCTGATCCATGTAAGAACCTGAGATGTAGTACTGAACCTTTTCCGTACCTCCTTGGGCGCTGATTTGATGCTGGTGTTGGATGGCAGTGCGGAAAATCTCATCCTGCCAATTCGTACCTATTCCAAGAATAGAAGGGTCGGCATACCATGCGTTGGCCGTGAGCTCACCGATGGAAACCATGTCGTTGTAGTATTCGGCATATTCACGAAGGTTCATCATGTCGATCCTGCTGGTCTGGCGGTTGACCGCAACCATACCATCATAGGTAAATTTCGCTTCACCGGCCTTACCACGCTTGGTCGTGATGAGAACGACTCCGTTCGCGCCCTGCGCTCCGTAGATCGCGGTGGCGGAGGCATCCTTGAGGATCTCCATGCTGACGATGTCGGCCGGGTTGATGGTGGCAAGAGGAGAGATCGTGGAGATCTTACCGTTGCCGAGAGATCCGAGACCGAAGTCGCTTCCTGAATTCCCGCCTCCTTGGACAATCACACCGTCAATCACGTACAGAGGCTCGGCCGCAGAGTTGACGGTCGCCTGTCCACGGACACGGATTGAGGATGACGAGCCCGGAGCTCCGGAGGTCTGCACGGCGGAAACACCGGCCGCACGGCCTTGGAGTGACTGGTCAAGGTTAGTGATGACCGACCCCTTGAGGTCTGACTCCTTCATGGAGACAGATGCACCCGACAGGTCGCTCTTCTTCATCGTACCATAGCCGACAACAACAACCTCATCAAGAAATTGTGTGTCTTCGGCCATCACGACATCAATCTTGGTCCTGCCAGAAACCGGGATTTCCTGAGCCGCGTAGCCGATCGAAGTGAAGACAAGGACCGCATTGTCCTTGACCGTGATTGAATAATTGCCATCCAAGTCAGTGATGGTACCGTTCTTGGTCCCCTTTTCCTGGATGCTGGCCCCTATGACTCCAAGCCCGGACTGGTCCTTTACGGTACCTGTCACGGTCTTCGTCTGAGCAAGGGCTGTCAGTGAGCTTCCGAGGAAGAGCACCAACAAGCATGTCAACAGCTTACTTTTCATGCCTTTTGATTTTAGATTAATGTTATTATATATGATTATTCTGTTGCTTCCGCCAACCTGCCGGCGTACTCCCTTATCAGTTCCACCGTGCTCCTGTCCGAGAGATAGACCCCGTTGAGTCCCTGAGCCTCCTGCGAAGGATCGCCGCAAAGGTCGTCTCCCTCCTGCCAGATCTCGCGGGTCTGCCTGGCGACTCCGCTCCAGCTCCAGAAGTTGCATCCGGCAAGAGGGCCATTCTCTCCGGCAGACTTGACCACCTCATTGAATATGAGGGCGTAGTACTCGTTTCTCCCTTTCACCCCCGAGGTGTTTCTCCAGTCCTGTCCGTCACGCGGGTAGCCGAATTCCTCTACTATGACCGGCTTTCCCAGTTCCCTGGCCATGTCCAGATGGCGCCCGAGGTACTCAAGCGTCCTGTTTTTGACCAGTTCCGGATCCCCGGAGGTCTCGCCGTCCTTGATCCATCCCCAGTTGAAAGGCCAGATGTGGACGGTGATGTAGTCGATGTAAGGGCAGTCGTTCAACCTGCGGCAGAGGTCATAGTCGCCGTCGTTGCATCCCATCGCACCTTCGTTGCCGGTGCAGACGAGGTGGTTGGAATCCAGGGATTTGATGAGCCGGGCGGTTCCTTGAATATAATTGACAAAGGCCTCAACCTTCAAGGAATCAGTGCTGAACGGTCTCGGCTCGTTGCAGATCTGCCATGCGAAGACGGCCGGGTTCCGTGAATACCTTTCCACATACTTACGCACGTGCTCCCGGAAAAGCCCCACAGCCTTTTCGTTCGCGGCGAACTCAGCCATCGCGCACATGTAAGGCCAGTAGCCATCGACGGCAGGATGAGGCTGATGTCCGGCTCCGGCGGCCTCAAGATATGAGCGATAGCCGGTCGGACTCCATTCCCACGCGTTATTAAGGAAGAGCACGGCGGCCATGCCTCGCTTCTCCAGTTCGGAAAGCAGGATGTCCATCCCTTCGAAATTCTCCTCGGTGGCGCAGACCCTGATGTTTGTCAGCCCAAGAGCCTTGAGCGAATCCAGTTCGACAGCGAGGCGCCCCGGATCGCTGACCGCGATGTCGGACGCGTACCAGACATTGGTTCCTATGAAGCGGACAGGCTTCCCGGCCTTGACTATATGGGAATCCTCAATGCCGAAGAAGGTGGGTCTCTCGCCCCCACCAATGCATGAATTCATTAAGAATAAGCAGATTACAACTGCCAAGATTAATTGATTACGTTTCAAGTGCCATTAATTTTGTTCACGATGCAAAATTACGCACATGTCGAAACGAAAACAAATACTATTTTGATAAATAATGCAAATAATCCGCTACACAATGACTTTCTTTTTCTTGTACAGGGAACGGAACTCATGAGGCGTGACCCCTTTGCGCGCCTTGAAGACCCTGTTGAAATTGGACAGGTTGTTGAACCCGCAGGCATAGCAGATCTCGGAGACGTTGGTAGTGGTGTCAACAAGCGCTCTCGCAGCATTACCAAGCCGGATGTCAATCAGATAGGAAGACAAAGTCTTGCCGGTTCGGAGCCTGAAGAAACGGCTGAAGGAGCTTGGGCTCATTCCCACGAGATCCGCCAGCTCGGGCAGCGTGACGTCCTCGGCGTAATGCTGGTTGATATATTCCTTGACCTTCATCACCCTACGGCTCTCGGTGTCCCTAGGAGAATGGGCGAACGAACTGCTGGCAAGTTCCCTGGACCCGCATCCGGAAAGGATGTAAAGCAGGCGGAGACAGCCCGCGAACTGGACGAAACCATCCTTCTCGCTGACCACAGCGTTGATCTGTGAATATGCGTTCATGATTGAAGCGAGGGGGAACGCCAGCCCGTGGCTCGCCCTCTCAAGCATCCTCCGGATGCTCGCGAACTGGTTGCGCTCCAGAAGTCCTCCACTGAACAGATCCGGAGAGAACTGGATCGTTATCTCCCTGATGTCAGGCGATTTGCAAGACCCCTGCTCCCAAACATGCTCCAGATTCTCGCCTGCGATCAGGACAAGGTCATATTCCCCGATCGTCTCGACGCTGTCCCCTACGATGCGGCGCACCCCCGGAGCGTTCTGGATGAAGTTCAGCTCATACTCTCTGTGACGGTGCAGCGGATAGGTGAACTCTTTCTTGTGCCTCTCCACGATGTAGAAGCAATCCCGCTGCGAAAGCCCTGATATTTCCGAAAAAACTTGTGACATAACAGGGCAAATATAATACTTTTTTAACATTTCTTTAACGTATTAAGCCGACTATCCACCGTACCATGAAAGAATTTTGGTAACTTTGGATCATGGACAGAAAATCAATTCTCGAAGAACTGGAAGGAGACATCCTTCCTTTCTGGATGCAAAGGATGACCGACCCTAAGGGCGGTTTCTATGGAAGGATGGACGGAGACGGACACATTATTGGCGGAGCGGAGAAAGGAGCGATCCTTAACTCCCGCATACTGTGGACTTTCGCTGCCGCCTGCCGGACACTTCGTAAAAAGGAATATCTCGACACAGCCGCCAGGGCGTACCAGGAGATCCGCGACCGCTTCACTGACAAGGAATATGGCGGCATCTTCTGGAGCCTCGATTGCGAAGGCCGCCCCAAGGACACGAAAAAGCAGTTCTACGCCATAGCGTTCGCGGTCTATGGGTTGGCTGAATATTTCAGGGCCACCGGGGACGCGGAAGCTTTGGAGCTCGCCAAGTCTTTCTACCGCTGCATAGAGGATCACAGCAACGACGGTTACGGCTACATCGAGGCCCGCACCCGTAAATGGGGCGTGATCGAGGACATGAGGCTCTCCGACAAGGACCAGAACGACTCCAAGACCATGAACACGCACCTGCATCTTCTTGAAGGTTACACCAACCTTTACAGGGTGTGGAAGGATGCCGGACTGAGGGAAAGGCTCGAAAACCTCATCAACATATTCATTGACAAGATTGTACGTCCCGACGGGCACCTCGGTCTTTTCTTCGGGGACGATTGGGCTCCGCATTCCACCGCTGTTTCCTTTGGGCACGACATCGAAGCGTCATGGCTGCTTGACGAGGCCGCTGAAGTGCTGGGCGACAAGGTTTTGGCCGCCAAAGTCGAGTCCGTCTGCGCGAAAGTCGCAACCTCCGCAATGGAAGGTTTCACCCCCGAAGGAGGAATGATCTATGAATATGACCCCGCCACCGGCCGCCGGGATTCCGACCGCCATTGGTGGGTCCAGGCCGAGACAGTCGTCGGCTGCGTCAACCAGTACCAGAAGACAGGCGATCCTCATTGGCTCGAATCCGCTGACAATGAATGGTCTTTCATCCGCAGCCACATCATCGCCCCCGATGGAGAATGGTACTGGAGCCTCCGCTCCGACGGCACCCCCGACACCACCGATGACCGCGCCGGCTTCTGGAAATGTCCCTACCACAACGGCCGCATGTGCCTTGAGGTCCTCGAAAGAGGTCGCTGACGTCAGACATCCTAAACTTAGAAAGCCTCCTGCATCCGACTTTCCCATCCCAGTTCCTGCCGGATGATCTCCTTTCATCAACAAAAGATTTTGACTATACTTCCTATAAAAATTAACATGAGCAATACTTTTGCGATTTATTTTCAGATATTTGTGACTTTTGGGTACAAGAAAGTGAATAACTCGGAATAATAATGGAGGTTGTCTCTGCTGATGAGGATGACGCTGAACTCAGAGGATGGGCCTATCTCTACGACAATTCCACCTTGGAGAAACTCGCCTCGTCAAAAATCCGGGCCGAAGGCGGCAGAGGTTCAACTTTCAATCCCAGGCTTGAGAAATCACTCCACAAGGCGGCAAAGAATCTGATCTCAGTGATAACGGCAAAACAGGTGATTGTCAAATCAACGAAAAGAGAACGCCCGCAGCTATCTCAAGGCCAAAGAGTACAAGAATTTGCTTGATGTCAAAAACGAACCATAAAATGTCTTGTAAGGAGACATCGTTAAGATTTTTGATTTTTGCACAGAGTAAAAAGGGGAGGACTATTCCTCTCCTTTTACTTTCTCCGCATTGCCCGTCAACAAAAAACAATTGACAGCCAGTGGCAGCCAAGTAATTAACAAGCAATAAGTTAAGCAATCACCTTGGGTGCAATTCCGCTAAAGGCAATCCACCAAGTTCCTCATTTTCAATGCAATGTCCGCCACACACTTATTTTTAGAGATTTGAATATCTCCATGAATTCCACCGGAGCAACAACCATCGACTTCCTTTGGATATTCTTTGTATTTCCTTCGTGGTGAGAGGAATTTGACGGATTCAATTATTTGTTATATTTTTACGAAAGCAATTAAAAGGTGACGGTTATGGCAAGGAAATTATATCCTATCGGGATACAGACTTTTGAGGAAATCCGCAGGCTCGACAACCTCTACATCGACAAGACTGAGTACGTCTATCGCTTGGCGCACGCAGACGGGAAGTTTTTCTTCCTGAGCCGTCCTCGCCGTTTCGGCAAGTCGCTGCTGGTGTCAACCATCCGGAGTTACTTCGAGGGAAGGAAGGAACTCTTCAAGGGGCTTGCCATTGAAAAGCTGGAGAAGGAGTGGGAGGCGTATCCTGTGCTGCACTTCAGCCTGGCCGGAGGCAAGCACATGGAGAAAGACCAGCTGGAGCGCTATCTGCTCTTTATACTGAACGACAATGAGACTCGTTTCGGTGTCGAATGCGACTCCCCCGATCCGAACGTGCGGCTCTTCAACTTGATAAAGACCGTACACAAGAAGACCGGCCGACAGGTTGTCGTGCTGATCGATGAATATGACGCACCTTTGCTTGACGTGGCCCATGAAAGGAAAACCCTTGATGTCTTGCGGAACACGATGCGCAACTTCTACTCTCCTCTTAAGGATTGCGAGCCGATGCTCCGCTTCGTTTTCCTGACGGGAATCACCAAGTTTTCGCAGCTTAGCATATTCAGCGAGCTGAACAACATTTCTAATGTTAGCATGGACGAGCCTTATGCCGGCATCTGCGGGATCACCGAAGATGAATTGCTTGGCCGGATGGACGCAGACATAGAGGATCTATCTCATGAATTAGGTTTCAGCAAGGAAAAAACCATAGAGGAATTGAAGAACAACTATGACGGCTATCATTTCTGCTGGCCTTCGCCGGATGTGTTCAATCCTTATAGCCTGCTTAATTGTTTCGCCAAACGGAAAGTTGACTCCTACTGGTTCGGTTCCGGCACTCCGACCTATCTCATCCACAAGATGAGGGAATTCGGTGTGAAGCCGTCACAACTTGGAAAGGTAAGGGCGAAGAAAGCCACTTTCGATGTGGCGACTGAGAGTATGACCTCGTTGGTCCCGTTGCTTTATCAAAGCGGCTACCTCACCATCAAAGACTATGACAAAAGGCTTGATGTCTATACTCTAGACATTCCGAACAATGAGATCAGAGTGGGGCTGTTTGACAGTCTGCTGCCGGGCTATCTGGACTCGGAGGTGGACACGGGAAGGGTTGTCATAGCTGACATTTCCGCCTGTCTCAATGACAAGGACGCGGATGGAGCCATGCGGCTTTTGAGCGACTTTTTGGAGACCGTGCCCTATTGCGACAACACCCACTTCGAAGGGCATTACCAACAGATGCTCTACATCATATTCGCATTGCTGACAGACTACAACATACAAGTGGAACAGCACACGGCCAACGGTCGGATTGACATCACATTGGAGACCTCGGACACAGTCTATGTGATGGAACTGAAGTTTAGCGGAAGCGCGGAAGACGCTCTGAATCAGATAGAGGCGAAACACTACGCTGACACTTTCAAGATGAAGGGAAAGGAAGTCGTGAAGGTGGGCATGAGCTTTTCCGTGAAAGAAGGCGTGAACTCCTTGGACTGGAAAGTGATGCGCAGCATCTAATCCTCAAGGATGAGACCCGCCCACGAACCGGACAAGGGAGGGTTCCTGAATATCCCAGTTCGAATCGTCACTTCCTCATTTTCAAGGCGATGAACACTAATACAGACAGCCGAAGGCCCAAAGTGGAATCTTGCGGATATATGTCGACTCTATGTCATCCGCGGCAATGTATGCGTTATTCTCGTTCTTAATTTGGCCGTACCCTTTGTCCGCACCACCAACCTCGACAACAATGTCTCCATCAATCTTGAAATCACCCGTCTTAAGGCCGCCATATTCAACCCTGTGCCCGGCTGAAATCAACTGATTGCAGAAGAATGACTCGCGGACTGTTCCAATTTCCGGGCTCATATCAGACAGGATACATAGCAGATTTGGGTTATCCAGCAAGATCTTGTCAGGTTTCTGCAAGTCAGAAATCGTATCCAGATTCTGAAACAGGCGGCAAATCAACTTCGCCTCTTCCATATTCTTCAAGTATTTCATAATTGTAGGGCGCTCCATTGATGTCGCCCTGGAAAGCTTTGATATATCTATCTCGTACGGAACCATCTGTGCCAGAATGCGAAGCAGTGCCTTAAGCTTACGAGTGTTGCCCACTTCAATATTCCTGAATGCCGGCAATTCATAGTCGATAACATAATTCACGACATTCTCGACCTGAACCGGATACGTCCGACGGTTTTCGAAATAAAACGGATAGAAACCACCCTGCAAATATTCCTTGAAAGACTTGACCGGCAGACATTTATCCTTTACCTCCGCACAATACTCCCCAGAAGTGCCAAGAAGATCATTCAAAGAGATTGGTTCAATTTCCACACCTTGGTCGAAACGCAAGTACTCTCTAAAAGAAAGACCTGGCATTACATAGGGGATCATCCTTCGTGAAAGATCAGCATCTCCATCATTTAGTTGAAGCAGCGAAGATCCACTCAGGACTATTCTAAGGTTCTTGTGACTGTCATATATTTCCTTGATTTCACGACTCCATCCTCGGTATTTGTGGACTTCATCAATGAACAGATGCCGTCCGCCAAGCATGACGAACCGATCCGCCGTGTCCAGAAGTGTATGTGTGGAAAAATACGAGGAATCAGCGCTGCAATACAGAACACTGCGATCCCCTGCCTGATAATTCCTTTTGATGTATTGCTGCATAAGAGTGGATTTTCCCACACCCTTAGCGCCCTTTATGATAAGAAGTCCCGAAGACCAGTCTATCACACTCATCATGCTTCTAATCATGGACATAGGAGCCGCAGCGATCTCTTCATCATGCCGTTTGAACAACTTTTCCATTTTTCAAAATCTTGATCACAAGCAAAGGTACGTGTATTTTGCAAAATACACAAATAGATGTAGATTGTATTTTACAAAATACAGTATAACGGGTCTGCGTCCGGAGCCACTTACGGCTTTAGACATCCTATCGGGATGACATTAATCCCATCCTCTGGACTTCGATAGGCAAAGAGGCGCATTCGCCGGTAACACCAAGTAGTTGACAAACAACAAGTTAAACATCAGTCTTTGGTACAACCTTGCTAAAGACAACAAGCCAAGTTTCTCATTTTCAGCGTGATGTCCGCCACATTTTTCTATAATAGAGATGCTGCCATAGCATTCTGCTTCAAGCATCTCAACCTGAGTGGAAAAATTGAGGGATTGAGAAGGAAAGAAAAGCTTGAGATACCGATTGTTGCTCTGCGCGAAGCCATTATAAACAGTCTGGCGCATCGTGCTTACGAAAATCGTGGCACCTCCACCGGGCTGGCGATTTACGATGACCGAGTCGAGATAGAGAACCCAGGAAGGCTCCCACACGAGTTATCACCGGAGACGATGCTTCAGCCTCACGATTCTTTCCCATACAATCCAGTAATCGCCCAAGCACTATACAAGATGACCTATCTGGAGAATTGGGGGTCTGGCATTCGCAGGATAGCGGACAGCTGCCGAGAGGCTGGCGTGGAAGAGCCAACATACACGGATGGGAAAGGTTTCGTGACTGTTTGTTTCAAGAGGCCGTCATATAAGGGTACCCAAACCAGTCCCCAAACTACGATCGAGGCTGTTCTGGAGCAAATAAGGAAAAATCCTGGAATCACCCGTGAACAGTTGGCGAAGATTCTATCGAAATCACCGGATACAATAAAAAAGAATATCTCACGATTAAAGAGAATGGGCAAAATTGTCCGCATAGGACCGCAGACATACGGAGGCCAATGGGAAATTCTTGAATAGACGCTGAGTCTCATCTGCGACCCTCGGAAAGAGAGCCATCATTTTCCAAACTCCATAACGTGAACTACTTTCTAACCTTCCGATGACATTCCCCGAATTTCCGGTTTACCTTTCCGGAAACGCGGCATTAATGGAAAAACATCAGACAATGGGAATGAATATCAGAACGCCCCTCTGGTCAGCGCACCGCCACACTGCTGCTCATCAATCCGAAGCGGCCAGCGCGACAGCAGCAACGCAATCAAGTGCTACGGTTATTGACATTAATGAATATGCCGGCGTCCCGAACCCAACAATAGCCAAGTGCCAGGAAAGCACTTGGCTATAAGCCCTTTAGACAGCATTAAACGCCTCAACCGCCCGAGCAAGACAACACACCCCACGGAAACAATCCTCAAAAAAGTGCTGAAAATCCGGAAATATCACTATCTTTACAACGTTTCAGACCCTATGATCTGGAACGGACATATTGATGAAAGTGTTTTCGCACTATCCTTTCAAGAAAATGTGGTAGTTTTCAATGAAAGTAAGGATAAACGACAGCACCTCATCTGTATTCGCTTGCGTGTATTCTACACCCAACGATACAGGTGTGGGGATTGTTTCCGTTTATTTACTTTCAGGTTCTACCACAACCTTCTTGAAGATAAGCGACGAAACGGGCTCCACACTTTCTTTATATTGCTATTGAATTTCCCATAAGGAGCCATGAGAACATATTAAACCTTATGAATGATTTTACGTTAGAGAAGAAATTTGCCATATATAAGATGGCAAAGATGATGGCAGAAGCGGATGGAGTTGTTCTTCACAAAGAACTTGAAGGTATCGCAGAATGTATGACCCACCTTGGTCTAACCGGTGAGGCTTATGATAAAGCGGTTGTATAAGGTGAAAAAAAATGGCAGCAATTGAGGCTTCTCACTAGAATTGAAACATTCATCAAATATCAAAGCTTATGAAGCGATTCCTTAAGTCTAAATGCCACGTGTTTACAGTGGCATTGTTTTTAAGTTTAATGGTCGGTTGTAAGGATGACGCGAACAATAGTGTGTCCATACACGACCCGGACTCACCGGTTCAAATCACGGATTTCACCCCCAAGGAGGGATCCGCCCGTACCCGGTTGTGTATCTTCGGTTCCAACTTCGGGAACGACGTCGCGCAGATCTCTGTCAAGATCGGTGGCAAGAAAGCCAAAGTGGTCGGCAGCAACGGGGAAATGATCTACTGCATCGTGCCTTTCCGTGCCAACGAAGGGTCGGTGGAAGTCATCGTAGGAGCCGATTCTGCTTATGCAAAAGCAGATAGCATTTTCGACTATCATAAAAAGACAGTCGTCTCGACTCTCTGCGGCTATATTGACGAGACGGGGAAAAAGGAGGTGAAAGACGGCCCCTTCTCGGACTGCGGTTTTGAAGGACCGGTATGGTTGAAGATCGACCCGAAGAACAAAGACCACATCTATTTAGTCGACGGGACAGTTTCGATCCGTATGCTCAACATCGCTACAGCCTCCGTGTCGACCGTCATGCAGAAAGGACAAGGCAACTGGACCGAATTACGATGCATTAATTTTACGATGGGCGGCGACTCGCTTCTCGTGTCCAACCAACAGGATGCCAACGATGCAACGGCCGTCTCCGTCATGGCGCGTGCGAATGATTTCAAACGCCCCCAACCCGTCGTTTATTCGAGGAGGAATGCAGACTGCAGTATCCATCCAGTAAATGGCGAGATGTATTATAATTCGCGTAATTCAGGCGACCTGTTCCGTTATGACTGGGCAACAGGGAAATCCGAACGCCTCTATACGGTAAAGAACCGCGAATGCCTCTTCTGGGTATTCTTCCATCCGTCAGGCGATTACGCCTATATCACCATCCCGCCCAAGAAGATCATCATGAAAGCGGAATACGATTGGGAAAACAAGCAACTGAAACCCGCCAATATCTTCTGCGGATTGGAGGGAGCACAAGGCTCCACCGACGGGCAAGGCACAAACGCAAGGCTTGGCAATCCCTACCAAGGTTGTTTCGTGAAGAACGAGCAATATGTGAAAGAGGGACGGGAAGATGTCTACGATTTTTACTTCGCCGACGAGTACGCACATGCCATCCGTTACGTGACGCCCGAAGGCTTCGTCTATACCTATGCCGGACGCGGCAGCCAAGGTATCGACAGCAACCCACAGGGCTATGTTGACGGCGACCTCCGGCAAGAAGCACGCTTCAAGAATCCGCGCGGCATCACGTATGACGAAGAGAACAAGACATTCTACATCGGCGACAAAGGCAACAGCCGTATCCGGACAATTGTGGTAGACGAATAATAGCCTTACAACAAATTCTAAAGATGAAACATTATATATTTATCTGTACCTACCTCTTGTTTGTGGCAGTGCAGCTCTTCGCGCAAGAGCAGAAAGACGGAGAAACGATCGTAGTGACCGGCGTCGTGACGGATGAAAAGAAAGAGCCGTTGCCGGGAGCAAATATCGTCATCAAGGACGTGCCGGGATTAGGTACTATTACCGACGTGGATGGACGCTATAAGATCAAGGTCCAGAAGTATCAGCGACTACTCGTCTCCTTCATCGGATTCGAAACGCAAGAGATACTGATCAAAGAGCAGACAGAAGTCAACGTCGTCATGAAAGAAGCCGACATGAAGCTGATAGACGAGGTAGTCATCACCGGAACGGGCGCTCAGAAGAAATTGAGCGTGACGGGCGCGATCACTGCAGTCAATCTGGATGACCTTAAATCGACGGTCTCCTCCAATATCACCAATGCCCTGGCCGGGAATGTTGCCGGCATCCTCGCCATGCAAACAAGCGGTCAGCCTGGAAGGAACACATCGGAGTTTTGGATCCGAGGCATCTCGACGTTCGGAGCAAGCAACAGCGCATTGGTCTTGGTCGATGGATTTGAACGCGACCTCAACGATATCAGCGTGGAAGACATCGAATCATTTCAGGTGTTGAAAGACGCTTCGGAGACAGCTATATACGGAGCTAGAGGAGCAAACGGCGTAGTCCTGATCACGACCAAACATGGCAAGCCGGGTAAGATATCCGTAGATGCCAAGGTCGAGACAATATACAACACCCGGACCTTCACGCCCGAATATGTGGATGGATACACATACGCGAACCTACTAAACGAGGCGCGCATCACCCGCAATCAGGAACCGGTCTATCAGGAAGACGAACTGTTCTTCTTGAAGCATGGCTTAGACCCGGATCTGTTGCCCAATGTCAACTGGCAGGATGTCGTGTTGAAAGACGGAGCCATGAGCTACCGGGCAAGTGTCAACCTGAACGGAGGTGGCGCCAATGCCCGCTACTTCGTCTCGGCAAGCTATGTCGAAGACCAAGGCATGTACAAGACTGACGAGACGCTCAAGAACGACTACAATACTAATGCCAATGCCCGCCGCTGGAACTATCGCATGAATGCTGACATAGACATCACCCAGTCCACTCTTCTGAAGGTAGGCATCTCCGGTATGTTGAAGAAGCAGAATGATGCGGGCAAAGGCTCGGTTGCGATTTGGAACAGCCTCTCCGGGCAGAACCCCGTCTCCATGCCAGTTATTTATTCCAATGGCTATATCCCGGCTACCGACGTAAATGACATCCGTGACAATCCATGGGTAGCCGCCACGCAGACCGGCTTCCGCCAGAATTGGAATAATCAAGTGCAGACCAACGTCACGCTGGACCAGAAGTTCGACTTCATAACAAAAGGCTTGCGGTTCGTCGCCCGTTTCGGATTCGACACGAACAACTCGAACTGGATTAATAAGATCAAACAACCCGAAAGGTGGAAGGCGGAACGCTTCCGTGACGACAACGGCGAGATCGTATTCAAACGGCTGAACCAAGAAGTGAAAATGGCACAGTCTTCCGGCGGCTCAGGCGACAGGAGGGAATTCTTCGAAGCCGAGCTGCATTACAACCGCGCCTTCGGAGACCATCACACCAATGCCACGTTGAAGTATTATCAGGATTCAAAAATACAAACATATAATTTGGGAACGGATCTCAAGAACAGTATTCCCTATCGGCACCAAGGAATTGCCGGACGGTTTACCTACGATTGGAAATACCGCTACTACTTTAATTTTAACTTTGGATATACCGGTTCGGAGAACTTCGCGAAGAATCACCAATACGGTTTCTTCCCTGCTATCTCGACGGCATGGAACGTAGCGGAGGAACCCGTTGTCATAGAAAAACTGAAGTGGTTGAACATGTTTAAGATCCGATACTCGTGGGGACGGGTCGGCAACGATAATGTAGGGACTCGCTTCCCATACATGTACTCGATTGGAGAGATTCAGAATAACTATTACCAATGGGGCGACTACAACTTCAATCGCTCCTTCAACGGATTGACATACTTGAATGTCGCATCCACAGGAATCACATGGGAAATCTCCACGAAGCATGACCTCGGTATCGACCTCTCCCTCTTCGGAGACAAGTTCACCTTGACTGCCGACTACTTCTCCGAACAGCGCGACGGCATCTACATGAAGCGCGGTTCCCTCCCATGGACTGTCGGCTTGCAAGACAACGACAAACCGAGCGCGAACGTCGGAAGCGTATCATCCAAAGGAGCAGACGGAAACTTCACATACAAACAACGCGTCGGCAAAGTGTCCCTCACCATCCGAGGCAATGCGACTTATAGCCACAACGAGATCTTGGAGAAAGACGAAGGCTTCAAGAACTACCCCTACCAGTATGAAAGAGGTTACCGCGTGAACCAGTCGAAAGGCTTGATCGCCCTCGGACTTTTCAAAGATTGGGACGACATCCGCAACAGCCCGGCACAAACCGCATGGGGCACTGTCGAACCGGGCGACATCAAATACAAGGATGTCAACGGAGACCGCGTCATCAATAACGACGACCGCGTCGCTATCGGAAGCACCAAGAAGCCGAGTTTCATCTACGGCCTCGGAGCATCGGCACAATGGGAAGGCTTGGACGTGAATGTACACTTCCAAGGAGCCGGCAAGTCATCCTTCCAAATCAATGGAGCGAACGTACATGCCTTCTCCCGTGGACAGTGGGGAAACATCTTGAAAGGCTTGGTCGAAGACCGTTGGATATCCAGAGACATATCAGGCGACCCGGCGACGGAGAACCCCAATGCCTCCTACCCTCGTCTGGAGTATGAGAACTCGAATGGCAACAACCGCCAAGCCTCTACCTTCTGGTCGCGCGACGGTTCTTACCTCCGCTTGAAGACCGTAGAGCTCGGATATACTTTGCCCAAGCGGATCGTGAACAAGATACACTTCAACAAAATCCGTATCTTCTTCATCGGATCCAATCTGCTGACCTTCTCGAAGTTCAAGCTTTGGGATCCGGAACTGGATAGCAGCAACGGCAGTGCCTATCCGATCTCGAAATCTTTTACATTAGGTTTATCTGTTGGATTATAATAAAATATATGATTATGAACATTAAAACATGTACGGCAATCGGAGCAATCCTTGCCGGCCTGTCGTTCACCTCATGCAAGGACTTCTTGAATGTGGAAAAAGACATCAAGGACAGAATGACAATAGAGGAGGTCTTCACCAAAGAAGACTACACCGAACAGTGGTTGGCCAACGCCTACTCCTATCTTCCCAACGACGTGGCAGACGTTTCAAGCGAAGGCAATTGGCCCTTCTGCTACAGCGACGACATGTATAACCCGCTTTACAAGGCATTGACCGAAGTCTCTTACGGCGAGGAATCATGGCAAGACTCATGGAAAGCCTGCTACAAAGGCATACGCCAAGCCTCCATCTTCATCCAAAATGTCGACATGTGCGAAGACCTCACCTTGGAGGAGCGGAAAGACTACAAGGCACAGGCCCGGTTCGTCCGCGCATTCTATTATTGGAAGCTGATGCAGAAATACGGCCCCATCCCGCTCCTACCCGAAGAGGGACAGGACTACACAGATTCTTATCAGAATCTCTCCGTTCCACGCAACACCTACGAAGAGTGCGCCGACTATATCGCAACCGAAATGGCGACAGCAGCCCAAGACCTCCCACTGAAGAGAGAACTGCTCTCCATCGCCCGTCCGACACGCGGAGCCGCCCTTGCGGTACGTGCCAAAGCATTGCTCTTCGCAGCCAGCCCCTTGGCAAACGGGAACAACGACAACTATGCCGCTCAACTGGTCGACGACCAAGGGAAACGCCTGCTCTCAGAGACCTACGATGAAAGCAAATGGGCAAAAGCAGCTGCCGCCGCAAAAGACGTGATGGAACTGAACGCCTACCAGCTTTATGTCTCTTACACCCGCGAGACAAACGACATCGCCTATCCGGCGACCATCCGTCCTTTCGATGACGGAAACTTCTCCAAGAAGAACTGGCCCGATGGATACGCAGACATCGATCCCTTCGAATCGTACCGCTCCGTGTTCAACGGCGAGTTGAACGCCACCGAGAATCCGGAACTAATCTTCACCCGTGGCCAGAACCAAGGTGGCAAGGGTGTCAACAAAATGGTATTGCAGCAGTTGCCCCTCAAAGCGAAAGGGTACAACAAAACCTGTATGACACAAAAGCAATGCGATGCCTACTACATGAACGATGGTACGGACTGCCCCGGCAAAGACCGTGAAATCGGCCGTGGCGACGGCAGTGTCCGTCTTGCCGGTTTCGTCACAAATGAAGATGTCAAAGCAGGACTTTATAAACCTCTGACGGAAGGCGTTTCCCTCCAATACGCAAACCGCGAGCCGCGCTTCTACGCGTCGGTCGCCTATAGCGGAACCGTCTGGCACTTCCTGAATGCCACACGCGACGAAGACAAAGGTCCTTACACCTGCTGGTACTATCGTGGCGAAGCTGAAGGACGCGACAACTCAGACAACTGGCTGCGAACTGGCATCGGCGTGATGAAGTTCGTCCGTCCGACCGACACCAACGACGACCTGAAAGTAGACAACGTCGCTTCGCATATCACCCAAAAAGTAGACCCTGCCATCCGCTACGCAGAAATTCTCCTTATTTATGCTGAAGCGTTGAACGAGCTGGACGGTTCGCACCAAATCCCATCGTGGGACGGCTCGAAAACGCATGCCATCAGCCGCGACATCAATGAGATGAAAAAGGGAATACAACCGGTACGCATCCGTGCCGGCATCCCCGACTACGATGAGGCGACCTATGCCGACAAAGACAAGTTCCGGAAAAAACTGAAACGGGAACGTCAGATCGAACTGATGGGCGAAGGCCACCGCTACTTCGACCTGCGCCGTTGGAAAGATGCCAAAGAAGAGGAAGGCGTATCCATGTATGGCTGCAACACATTGATGACCAAAGATGAGCGAAGCCAATTCCACACGCCAGTTGCCGTGGCAGACATCTTGAATTGCTTCGCAGAGAAGACCTATTTCTGGCCTATCCACCGAAGCGAGCTGCAAAAGAACATGCGCCTGACCCAAAATCCGGGATGGCAGTCCACTTATTAACGATTAAAAGATAACATCATGAATAGAAAAAGTATATATTGGTTGGCAGCCTTGGTTGCCGCATGGATGCTCGGAGCCTCTTGCAACGACGATTGGGACACGGAGCAATACACGCAATATGTTTCCTTGAAAGCGCCGTCGAACAACTCGACCGTAGCACAAATCCGCTTGAAATACCGGCAAGACACCCTATCACGCTACCGGCTTCCCCTCATCGTCTCTGGTTCGACGATGAACCAAAAGGATCTGGATGTGCACGTGGTACTCGACAAAGACACTTTGGAGATTTATAACAAGGAGCACTACTACAACCGGACGGATCTCTATTTCCACCAGTTGGATCCGGCATATTACACGATTGCCAATTCGACGGTCCACATTCCCGCCGGCGAGTGCCAAGGATACCTCGACATCGACTTCAACTTCGAGAACCTTGACCTCTCCGATAAGTACGTGCTTCCATTGGTAATCAAAGATGACCCATCCTACAATTACCAGTCGCACCCGAGGAAAGACTATAACAACGCTCTGCTTTGGATCACGCCTTTCAATGATTTTTCAGGGACATATGGCAGCACGAACCTCTCGGTCTATACCGAAAAGAGCAACAAGCCGATCATCACCAGCACGCGCGAATCGTATGTAGTAGACGCAAACAGCATCTTCTTCTATGCCGGAGCGACGCAAGAGACACGGCCTGACCGGAAATTCTTCAAGGTATTCGCACGGTTCAACCCAGAGACGGACGAATCGGGCACTGTTACCCTTTATACGGACAACCCTGATTTAAAACTCAACGTCATAGGCACACCCACCTACAAGATCACGAGCGTGATGGACAACTCACGCCCCAGCTTGCTGCGCCGCACCGTCACGATCCAGATGGAATATACCTACGAAGATCCGCTGGAGACGCCGGACTATACTGTGAAGTACAGCGTGAAAGGGAGTATGTCCATGCAACGAAACATCAACACGCTAATTCCGGACGAAGAATACGCCATCGAGTGGTAGTAGATTCACCGGCAAGAAGCGGGAATTTCTTGCCGGTGAAAATATGGTTTCATGCCTGTCGAAAGGGTTTTGCTTTCTATGGAGTGCGAAGCCCTTCCCTTTTCCTCCACCGTTTCATTCGTGTCTAAACACAAATATTCCTACATTTGTAACCTGTTAAGAACGTAAGCCTCCAGTGACGCACGTCAACCCATAGGTGCGCGAATATGTTCGCACTTAGAAGAGCAACCCGTTCAATATCAGGCAGAGGATGTTTTAGGTATGCGCTGGTTTTCACACCTGAATGCGAGCAGCACCCACAGAACGGCATGTAACGATTGTTTCGGCTCCCAGGTGTGTCAGAACTTTCACATCTGAATCGTCAATCGTTTGTTTATCAACGAAATGAATTTTTAGGTGCGTGAAACTAATATTCATTTATTACCCTGAGTTTTTCAATTTTATGTACCTATAATTCCTGCTTCTCGACTTTGGCCTTGGCCGGCCGGCCTCTCTTCCTTGTCACCGGCCTGGCTTTCGAGACGTAGACAGGGGCACAGCCGTCGGGGATGTCGAAGCCGAATGCCCTGCATATGTCAACCTGCGAGCCGACAAAGGGCGTGATGAACTTCATCTTACCAGTGTGCTCGATGCATCGGATCGTGCGCATCTCAGCAAGGACAGCCTCTGTAGATGGGAACCTCCTCCGCAGGACATCATCCCTCTGCCACACGGAACGCACATACGAGGCGAGGATGAGACCCACGAAGCAGATGAACATGCGTCCCCTCTTGCCGCCTTCGGACCATGTCCTTAGCCGGTCGTGCCCCAGAGGTCCCTTCTGGAGGGCGAAACACTTCTCCTGCTCGTCGCGCATGCCGTAGTTGTCCATCGCCTGCAGGGGATCAAAGTCCACACCGATGGTCTTGCTTGCGAAAAAACCAGCCGTAAGCAGCATCGCGTCCACCTTCTTCTGGTTGACTGTGTATGATTTCACGGTATCATCGTCATTGAAGCTGATCTCCAGCAGGTTGAACATCCTCGCCGTGTCCTCGCGGTCCGCAACCGGTTCCTTGGTCTGGATCATTATGTCGAGTTCCGCAGACTGCTCCGATACTGCGTGCTGAATGTCACATATCTTCTCACCACGCTTGAGCGGGTTGTAGTAGAGGTTGAGCTTATATTTGTCCGCCTTGATCACATTGTCCCCGTTGCCCTTCACGGAGTATTCCATGTCATACTGGGCGTAGTAGAGGTTGTCCTTCGGGGCAATCGTCATGCTCTGCGGGAAGCCGTGGCTCATGTCCATCGCCTTGATTTTGGCCATGACATCACTGCCCGAGACCTTTACGCTTGTGATGACCTTCTGGCCTTTGACGATATAAAGTTCCAGATTCTTCATGGACTCGTACCCCCTGTCCGTGACGAGCACGAGGTTCTTGAACCCGGCGTGCTCCAGCTCCTTCATTATGAGCTCGATGGTTCTGCAGTCAGGCATATTCCCCGGCAGCTCCTTGTAATATATGGGCATGTGCGAGGTCAGGGAGTACACCACGACTTCCAGGGTCTGCCTGAGCGGCAGGCGCTCCTTGTTCTTGCCCCAGAGGATATCCACGAGGTTGAAGCCGTATGTTGACATGGAGGTGGAGTCAACCGCGCAGAGTTCATCCTTGCCAACCCGTTTGGCCCTGCACCTGAACAGGTCCATCCTGTGCTTCTCCGTTATGCTCTGTGTCAGCCTGGTGATGTTGACGCTGTTGAGCTCATGCTCCGATGGGGCCTTGACCTCCTTCTGCCACTGGCCCAGCTGGTTGTATGAGAGGTTCTCGATGAACGGGAAGCAGGCCATCGTGAGGACGTCATTGACCATCTCATGATTGCCTCCCAGCACTTTCAGCAGGTCGTCTTTGACTCCTGTCGCCTCGGCAACCTTGCCAAGAAGCCACGTGGTGCCGTACTGGCGGTCAACGTCCTCATCCTGATAGGACACCCTGCCTCTCCGTCTCGTGCCCGACAGCTCCGCCACCTCGCTCATGTCCCATGTCGCCGGAAAGATGAGCCTTTCGCGCTCCGCCACCGAAGCGTAGAAATAATCCGTTCCAGGATGGAACCTGTCCCCGTCCTCGAGCGTCCCCCAATGCTTGTATGTGTAACGCTTCTTCCCGTCCGCGCCCACGGTGTAGACTTTTGTCGAAGCATATCTGTGCCTGCCTATTGTATGAACGATCACCTTGTTCTGTGTGTCTTTGTTTATCGGTCTTCCAAGTGCCATGTCAAATTATATTTACGGGTATAAATATACCTATAAATATTGACACGTGCAATACTTTTGCGATTTATTTTCAGATATTTGTGACTTTTGGGTACAAGAAAGTGAAAAACTCGGAGAGGATAGCGGCACGGACAAACAACGGGCACTTCTACACACTGCACTTTGACTTGAGGGGGTTCCCGGAAAGTTCACCCAAAGTGTTCGTCACCAAGATGCTCAAAAACAGGTCAGGAGAGAACATGGCCGGGGCAAGCGGTTCAATGCACACCCTGTGCAGTGAGAATGGCTGGACACGAATATGCCACTACGGGCAGAGCGCATGGACTCCTTACGTTTCCCTTTTCAAGGTGTACGTGAAATGCTGCCTGTGGCTGAATATGTACGAGCAGCACCTCGCGACAGGAATGCCGATAGAGTTCTATCTTAACCATCAGCAATAGAAAACAATTCAAACCGACATACAATATGATTTCCAAACAAGGACTTAGTGACCTTGCGGCGGATGTCCGCGACATCAATTACGGTGGCTCAATCAAAGAGCTGGTGTTCAATCCGGAGACAGGTGATTTCGAAGCCTGCACACGTGGAACCTCACACGGTTCGGGTGAGATTGTGACCGAGATGACCGAGGGAGGGTTCGCTGCTGAAATGGCAGCGGACTCCCCTTCCATCAGAGTCATTCTGGATGCTCAGGAGATTGAAACCTTGAAAGATGGACAAGATGTTGTGGAGGGACGGGCTTATGAATGGGAAGGAGAGAACGTTGTACACATCAGGACAAAGCCCCTAAAACATTCCTTCGGGAAAGAGAGAAAAGCATATTTTGTAAAGAAAGGCGGGAGCATTCCGAAAGATTCGGAATACGTGGTTATACTGGATGACAGCGAAGCCCCTGTTTGCCGTAGACTTAAGAACGGGAACTCCGAAACGCTCCATTGCGGACTCATTCCGTCACGTGAGGAATTATATTCAAGAAACAAAGGGATCCTTGAGGTTGACATCCTGAAGGGAAAAAGGGTTCTTATTGTGGGACTGGGAAGCTTCGGCAGCCAGATAGCGGTAGAACTGGCAAAGGCCGGAGTAGGAAGTTTCGCTCTTATGGATTTTGACAGGGTCGAGCTTCATAATCTGGCAAGGCACATCGCCACAGTAAATGACATAGGACGGCTGAAAACGGATGTGGTCGAGGATGCCGTCAAGGGCAAGAATCCGTACGCGTCAGTTGACAAGTTCCCTATTGATCTGAATGACAACATAGTACTATTAACCAAAGAAGTGCGCAAAGCTGACATTGTGGTGTGCGCCACCGATAACAACAGAAGCAGGTTCGCCCTGTCAAAAGTTCTGAAAGATGAAGGCAAGACAGGAATATTCGGCCGGGCCATCACCCGCGCTGAAGGAGGGGATGTGTTCCGTTACCGTCCAGGAGGTCCGTGCTACAGCTGCCTGATCGGGAAGGGTTTCTCCAACGAGGAGGAGATCAGTGACCTGCAAGCCGCAAGGCGCGAGGGCAGGATTCCTGCCTACGTCTCTCAGGAAGATGCCGAGGCAATGGTTCAGGTAGGATTGTCATCGGACATTCTCCCTATCTGCAACCTGATGGTGAAACTGGTCCTTGTCGAACTCTCAAAAGGGAAGGATTCGGGAATATCCTCGCTTGAGGAGGAACTCCCCTACGACTACTACATTTGGGCTAACCGCCGGGACAGGCACTACTCGAATTGGAAACCGTTCTCTGAAGCAGGCCAGGGACCGACAATCCTCAAATGGTATGGAGTGCGCATTGAGAGAAATCCTGACTGTCCGTTATGCGGGGAGACAATCAATCTTGATTCCGGAGAAGGAATGATCGAGGGGCTAGATGGTATCGAACCCGAACTCTAACGCTCTATGGCATATTGATACAACGAGAAAACCGGTGAGTTCGAAGATTTAGGTAACAGCCGGGAAAGACTCCATGACAGTCCTAAGCCTCCCGAAGAGGGCAGGAAAGAGAGCAATGGCTGGATCTTGGCTGTAGTGGTCATCTTCGCAATCAACTTTCTGGCACAACTGCTTACAGCGCTTCAACAATGATAAGGCATCATAATCAACACCAAACAATCACATCATGTCACCAAATTTAAAGTACATATTTTCAGCCTTGATCCCGGCTTTGGGATAGGGCTACTGGCTTTGGGAAGACGACCGTGCAGTCGCAAAGAAATGCGGCAAGATCGGCACCATCGCTTTTGCCATCGGTTTTCTGTTCAGCATGTGCACCAGACTTATCGGAGGATAAGCCGAATTACTATAGTTTGCAAACCACGGGCACGGAAAACAGCAGCAGAAGCGTGCACAGGGCATGTCAGTGTGGCTGACCCTCCAATATGAGATGGGGGTCAAGCACGGTGCAAGGGGCTACAGAGGGGTGTGGGGCAGGATGGTGTGCCCGTGGTTTGGTACATGGGAGGTGGCCATGGTGAACAAAGCTTTATGGTGGTGTTGAGACATGATCAAGCATTGACATCAACACTCACGAGGTTTTAGACAGCCCCTTGTGAATTATCGTACGGCAGTGAAGTTCAGAGCAGAGAAAGTCTTGAAAATAAGCCATTATCACGAATTATTATAAGTTATGAAAAAGATCATATTCCTTTTGATTTGCTGTTGTGTTAATTTTAATTTTAATGTTAATGCTCAATGGCGTAAAGAATATATTCCAGGTGATGAATTAAGAGAGATTCCATCTGAATGGAGTTACCGTTATGACATCGGAGATAAATCAATCACATTTACAGAATCAACGGGAATGCTATTGATGGTTGCAAAGAAACAATTCTTTTTGGCAAATGATGATGGAGGGGTTCCTGTTCTTATCGGAATGTATAAGAATGGGAAGTTGATAAAGAAAGAGAATTTTATCTTTACCATAACTCCGGACAAACATGCATGCGGGTTAGTCGGCTTTAAAGAACACTTGAAAACAATCTTTACCAATGGAACGGTAATTCGAATAGTCGCGCCATTGCACGATGATTTTGATTTTGACATAACAACCACCAAGATGCCTGAAAAATTCGGATCAACTCAACGCAGTCTGGTTATGGGTGCCTGATGAGTCCATAGACCACAAACCACGGCCCCCGGCAAGGCCACAGAGACGTACACAAGGCATGTGATACGGCTCACCCTACATTTGAAGTAAGGTCGGCCTTGGAGGATGGACTGCAGAGGAATGTGGGCAAGAAGGTAGGGCCGTGGTTTGCAAAAGCGGATTAACGGTACAGTGATGAGTATCATAAGAAGTAATTAATTCGCTTTTAGGTTCTGACTGTTTACATACTTTGAAAAACTTGAGTATATTTGCAAATAAATGCGCCAAAAGGTAGATAATATATACCTTTAAGCGCGATATTTTGCAAATCAAAGACAACTATGACATGGACAAAGTAGATGCGATAATGAACCGTTGGAATGCCCTGCAACCTCTTTCCGGCAGGGACAGGGAATTGCTGAGCCGGAGGTTCACAATTGACTTCAATTATAACAGCAACCATATTGAGGGCAACACACTCACATATGGGCAGACCGAGATTCTGCTCCTCTTCGGAAAGGTAGTCGGAGAAGCGGAAGTCAAGGACGTGCAGGAAATGACCGCCAGCAATGTCGGCCTGAAAATGATGACCGAAGTGGCCGTACTAAAAGACATTCCGCTCACACAGAACTTCATACGGACTTTGCACAAGACTCTCCTGCGTGACGACTTCACTGTACACCGCAATCTACCCGGCGGGCAGACCAGCAGTTATGTCATTCACGCCGGCCGATACAAGACACGCCCAAACAGTGTCATCACACGTTACGGAGACCGTTTTGAATATGCGTCACCGGAAGAAACGCCCGCATTGATGACAGATCTGGTTAATTGGTACAACGAGGAGGAACACTCAGGCAAGTTCACACCTGTCGAACTTGCTGCCATATTCCACTATCGCTACATTCGTATTCACCCTTTCGAGGACGGCAACGGGCGTATAGCAAGGATGATGGTCAACTACATCCTCTCGCGGCACGGCTATCCTATGATTGTTGTGAGAAGCAGAAAGAAAAATGAATATCTTGAGGCTCTTCACAAGACAGACCTGACCGTGGGAGCCACTCCATCATTGGGAGCTCACGCGTCAAAGCGGAGCATACAGCAGTTTCTCACTTACTTCACGAACCTGTTTATGGAGGAGGTGTCTTTCAATATTCGCTTCCTTACGGAACGAGGCGAAAATGTTTGGTGGTTTGACGGTGAAAGGGTCACATTCCGGACAAACACTACCAGCAAGATTCTCAATCTGATGTATGCAAGTCCAGACATAACCATTGCAAGATTGTCAGAAGAGACAGGGGTGAATGTCGCAGCGGTCAACAAGCACATCAGGCAGCTTGTTTCCAAAGGGTACATCCAGCGCTCCGCCAGCAACGGTGACTGGAGACTGATCATAACACCGTCAGTGTAATAAATATGTGAAATGGATTTCAGCTGGCAAAACCTAAAAAAGATTGCGGTGCTTGTTCTGATGCTGTGCGGAACGATGACTCCGTGCAATGGACAGAAGGAGTTCCGGAAGGAAGAGTTCCTGCGGGGCTGCGGGTTCTCGGTGGAGGGGAACAAACTTTCTGACCAAGAGGAACATGATATCATCTACTCTGGCGTTTACAGAGGCGAAAAAACCCAGAAGCTTTATGAGCGGTTCAACAGGACGCGGGACTATGAGACCAATCTGGAGATCTGCAGGGAACTGAGCCTGGGATTATCAATGAGACATTTTACCGGCAGCAGAGGCACGGACTCACTGCTGATTGACAACTTCTTCGCCAGAGCGATTGAAAGAACCGAAGAGAAGGGCGTACTGGTGAGACTTATGCTGGGTTACGCGAACGACAAGACGTACAGCGAACAAGGAGTCATCGGAGAAGAGTGCCTGAAGCCGGAATGTTTTGTCAATGATTCGTTGAAAAACATTGCCTTGGAATATGCGATCGAAGGCAACTGGGAGAAGAAGGAGCCCGACCTGAAAAGGTTGTGCGAGCTATGGAAAGAAAAAAATGGCCACCACGACAAGGGCGTTCGGAAAAGACAGCCAGCGAGCGTCCGCTAACCTTCGTCAACGAGGAGGAGTGCTTCTACGCGCTGATTCTGAATCACGGTGACCCGGAGCCGAAGAAAGTCAGACTCTGCCCGTGCGACAAGGTGAATGAATATATTCACCAACGGAATCCGTACTACGGCAAGTCCCACGAATTGTATGACTTGCTGGTCGCCCCGATGGTGCCTTTCATCAAAGGGAAGGAGGTCTATTACTCCCCTGCCGGACTTTTAAGCCTTGTGAATATCTCCGCGCTCAGCGACGGCAAAGGCCGCACCGTGGCGGACCGCTGGAATATTCACTACTGCACCTCCACGAAGTCTCTGTGTGACCGGGTGAGCAAGCCGATCGAGTCCATAGTGCTGTTCGGTGGAAAGGATTACAAGAAAAATGATGTCACGCCTCATTTCTCCGAGCAAGGAGATGTTCTCAGGGACGTGGAACGGGACGGCTTCGGCTACCTCAAGGCATCGTTCGGTGAGGTGTTGGTCATCAATTATCTTGCGAAGGAGAAAGGTGTCAAATCATCGTACTACACCGGTGAGGCAGGGACAGAGAAGGCGTTCCGAGCCCTTACCGGAAAGGATGTCTCCATAATCCATCTTGCCACGCATGGATTCTATTACAACTCAGAACGTGCCAAGCAGGGGGATTACATGTTGAAAAGCGATCCGGGCACAGCCTTGAACAGATGCGGGATTGTCTTTTCGGACTGCATGGAGGCCTGGAAGAACGGGATCGACCCTTACGATAAAAACAACGGCATCATGCTGGGATCCGAGATCGCCAGTATGGATCTGACAGGCACCGACCTTGTTGTCCTTGCAGCCTGCAACACCGGCATCGGTGACATCACCAACGAAGGCATCTCCGGTTTGCGGCAGGCTTTCAAGAAAGCCGGTGTCAAGTCCCTGCTGATGAGACTCAAACCGATAAACGATGAGGCCACCGAGGTGTTCATGACCGAGTTCTACAAGCACCTGTTCAATGGTCGCTCGAAGAATGACTCATTCAACCGGGCCGTCAGGCGCCTCAAGTCCATCCCGAAATATTCCAAGCCAGGCTACTGGGCATCGTACATATTGCTTGACTAAGGTTCTGCCCCACACCGTTTCATGGCATCTAAGTGAGATCGTGCTTCGGTTTGGAACAATCGGACAAAATTGCTGCCCTTGAAAAAGCGGGCAACAATAGAACGTGTTGTGAAATTCGTCAACTCATAGGTGCACAGATATGTTCGCACTTAGAAGAGCAACCAGTTCAATATCAGGCAGATGATGTTTTAGGCGTGCGCCGTTTTTCACACCTGGGAGCGGGCAGCACCCACAGAACGGCCTGTAACGATCATTTCGGCTCCCAGGTGTGTCAAAACATTCACACATGGAACGTCAATCGGTTGTTTATCAGCGAAATGAATTTCCGGGTGTGCACCGTTTTTCGCACCTAAAAGATAGGGTGTTAAGTTAATTGAATAGCCTAATTAGTCAAGCCTGCCAAACCCCTATTTCGCGACTGCCGCGAGAGTTGAACGC
>ERZ808252.156-NODE-156-length-73916-cov-9.612190_pt1 | contig 73916 bp, 67 predicted proteins | sample MGYA00521242_ERZ808252 | MGnify/ENA primary metagenome ERZ808252 (study PRJEB31516, sample SAMN03275581) | gut metagenome | biome: mammalia-associated habitat; material: feces | host: Papio cynocephalus | place: Kenya | collected 2012-08-07 ... | reverse complement strand
AATGGACCATACATAGCACCAAATAGAGCAAGGATAGCCATTGCTGGTTTGAGAGTTGTATTTGCAAATACTGGAATTGCAAGCATTCCACCAAAACCATAGAGAGCAATCCCAATAGCTGAGACAACTACTCCCTTAATGATACCTACAGAGTTCTTTTTTCCCATTTTCAACTCCTATAAAATCTACTATGGCCAAAACCATAGCTATTTTGATAATTTAATCCTCCACCCTTCTCCAGTTCCGATTCTGTACTCATCGGAAAAAGAGCCCTGGTTGATTGCAATAGAAACATTCAAAAGACTGTTTATATATAAAAGAGGCTCTCCGAGAGAAACCTCGGTGAAATTCCTGCAATACTTCAAGTTATCGCCAAATACAATCCTTCTGTCTTTGGAGATCTCAACATTTACATAATCACCATATTTTATGCCAAGCTTTGCAAAAAAAGTATCTGGTATATTAGTCCACAAAGAACCATATCGCGTATCGAGTATATCTATGGACCCTATTATTTGCCCATTCTCGAGCTTTGGCTCTTGTATATCAAGCATGACAACAGAATTCCTGATCTCAGGCCCAACTTCATCAAAGGATATTATCCCGCTTGCGATTCGTGCACCTGTGTATGCATATACATCCCTACCATGGAATGTATAGCTTCTTTGGCTATCCTTAAGTCTGTTTGTCCTCTCTGATATCCTTCGTCGCTCCAAAATGCCTATTTCCCTGGCAACATGAGAAAGCGTTCCATTATCGGGAGATACTATCACATGTCCGCTTTTGGTAAGAACAGCAACGCTTTCCCTTTCAGAACCTACACCAGGATCAACAACAGACACAAAAACAGTCCCAGCAGCCCAATAAGTCATTGCTTGGATAAGCCTGTATGAAGCTTCCCATATGTTGAATTGCGGAATCTCATGCGTAAGATCCTCAAGCCTGAGAGAGTGACAAACATCATCTGCAACGCCTCTCATTGCACTCACAGCTCCATCTGCCAGCCCGAAATCACTAAGAAAAACAACAGTTTCTCTTTCTTTCCAAGGAGCAAGATCCTTTAATTCTTTTGCACTTTCAAACGTCTTCATTTTCAAAAAACCTAAATCATAAGAGAAAAAGTCCAAAGCCAATAAACCAATAATACAAGAAGAACAGAAACAACATCCCAGATAATCAATGCTTTGCAATAACTTTTCCTGCTGGTATTTTCAGAGGAAAAAGCATACACAATATGGACAATCAAACCAACAAGAGGAATGTAGTCTACAATGCGCATAAAGAAGAACCAAGCTGTACTAGTATCGGGCTCATCGTTCTCGATCTTGACATAAACCTTATTATTGTCTTCCATAACTGAACCTCCCTATAGATTACTTGCTTCTCGAGACCAAGTCCGGACGAAGATTAGATGCACCTCTCAAGTAAACCATCTTTGCTTCCTTTTTCCTCGCATGGTTTATTGTAATCAAGACTCTTATGCAAAGAGGCAATGAGCCAGAAATCTCTGCCTCTTGGCAACAAAATAGAGGCACATTGGATGCATATCCAGCCTTTCTGCATGCAGCCGCAGCATTTCTTGTTTTCAAATCAGAAGTCTGTGAGAAAACAATCGAAGCCAGATCCTCGTCCTTCAATTCGTTTTCGCTCATGATAGCATCCATGAGCTCTTTTACAGCTTCATCAATATCCTTTGGAAAATCCTTTTCAACTGTAATCGCACCTCTAAGTGCATAGATACATTCCATATCAACCCCCATAGCTAAAACCACTTGTAATCAATGTATTAAGAAAATCCAGCAAGACTGAAACCAAAAAATAAGCAGCAAGCCTTAAAAAAGTGAGAAAAACAGGTTTTATAACAAGAACCCTTGACGCAATTGAAGATACAACAGATGCAAACAAGATCCAGATACCTTCCAAAAAGAGCGTCCAGCCGAGGATCATCTGTATAATAGTCACATAATAAACCAATTCCTCTTTTATCGGAAAATAAAGAAAAAGGATAAAGAGGAGTGCAAAAAAGAAATACACAGCTAGCAGATATGTGTGTATCCTAGATGAAAACTCCAGTATTCTCCTGAACTCCAACATAATCCCATGGTAGCACAAATATCATTGATTGGCACAGAGGAAACAAAGAAGCTCTTAATCGGAGAAAAATCGAAAATCCTTTGGGTCTATGCGCAAAAAAAGCATTCCATCGCCTTTGATTGAGATTGTTTTGTCTTTTGTCCTGTTTGATAGCGACAAGAAAGATCGATCAAGTCTTTTGTTATCAATATCCCAGAAAAGCCCCTGTGTCGTCACAGTCGAACCAGATATGGAAAACAAGGAAAGCTCTGTTGAGACTTGAGGCGAGAAAACCCTTGTTCCTTCTATGCTTATCATAGTATCGGCACGAGTAAACCAATATCGAGGATAAGAGTATTTATCAAAAAGCGATAGTATCGAAAGAGTATGGTCGAGGCGTCCCTCACCTCCTCCCAACAGATCATAGCCTCCATCCACAAGCCTAAGAGCAAGCTCTGTATCGCTTTCATCTTTATCACGTGGGGATCTTTCAAAACCCATACCAACAAGCCTATCGGGATATAAGGTAGAGTCAAAGTCACCTACAACAATATCAGGGACGAGAGAAAGCCCAATTGCATTATCATATCCACTGTCTGCAGCGATTATAGTATCATAAAAGCTTCTGTCAATCGGAAATGAGCTTGGACAAAATCCACCAATTACGACCAAAGTATGCATTATTTTATCTTTCTTCCTTATTGACACAATGTTACAATAGCTTTCGTATTTCAAAAAGGAGATAGACATGGATATAGAAAAAAGAATGGAGAAATTCGGGATAAGAAGTGCCGACATACTTGTTCCAAACAAAGAAGTAGATCTTGAGAAGTGGGCTGTTGTTGCATGCGACCAATACACATCCCAACCGGAGTACTGGCAAGAGCTTGACCTAGAGATAAAAGACAGTCCCTCAACTTTGAGAATCATCTACCCAGAGGTCTACCTCGAGAGAGATGACAAGGATAAGATAATCGAAGAAATAAACAATACAATGGTTAAATACCTAAAGGAAAATATCTTCACAGAGTACAAAGACAGCTTCATTCTGGTAAAGCGTGACACACAAACATCCACCCGCTACGGCCTAATGGCAGCATTGGATTTGGAAATGTATGACTACTCGAAGGACTCAAGATCCTTGATTAGAGCAACAGAAGGCACAATTCTTTCAAGAATCCCGCCAAGAAAGATGATAAGGAAACATGCAAATCTCGAATTGCCACATATCATGGTGCTCATTTCAGACAAGTACAGAGCAATAATCGAGCCGCTTAGAGATAAAAAAGAGAAACTTGAAAAGATATACGAGACAGACTTAAACAAGAACGGCGGGCACTTAACAGGATATTTGGTAAATAGCAAGAATGACAAAGAGTCTATTCTTGACGGATTTGAGAGAATTTACTCAGAGCTTGACAAGAAAAATCCTCTTTTGTTTGCAATGGGCGATGGAAACCACTCACTTGCAACAGCAAAAAGCTGCTGGGAAGACATAAAGAAAGATCTTAGCGAAGAAGAGAGAGAAAACCATCCCGCTAGATTCGCTCTTGTGGAGATTGAGAACATCTTTGATCCAGGATTGCAATTCGAGCCGATACACAGAGTCTTGTTCAACATAAGCAAAGATTCTTTCGATTCCCTTTTGAAAAACACATGCAAGAGCTTCGAATGCGAGAAAATAAGCAATCCAAACAATCTTAGCAAGATGATAAATAGCCCAGGACAGCATTTTGCTTTAGTAAACAAGGATGGCTTCTTCATCTATACTATAAATGATGGAGTAAAGAGCATCGCGGCCGGAACACTACAGCTTGTAATAGACGAGATGCTTTTGAAGAAACTTGGAGAAGTAGACTATATCCATGGAGAGGATGTAACTATCAAGCTTGGATCCAAGGATGGCAATATAGGGCTGATCCTCCCCGACATTTCGAAAGAGACATTCTTCTCTGACATGTTAAAGGATGGCGCTTATCCAAGAAAGACATTCTCGATCGGGCATGCTAATGAGAAGCGCTACTACATGGAAGCAAGAAAGATAACAAGATAGGTTTAGAACCTATATGCACCCTGCCGGATTATTCGGTAGGGTTTTTTTGTTACATCTATAAGTGTCGAGCTTAAGCCTTTTTCAAGGTCTTTCTTCACAACAATAAAATCAACAAGAGAAGAAAAAGAGTTTATTATATCTTCTGGATCTTGCAAGCTTGGCGAGCCCGAAAAATTTACGCTTGTCGAATAAATTGGCCCCGATATAGGCAAAATCGATAGAATAAAGCTATCATTTGGGACCCTGAGAGCAACCGTCGATCCCGATTTATCATATACGATTGCTGTAAATGGAGCAGGCCAAAGAGATATGATGTCCTCAGGGACAACAAGTCCTTGCTGCTCGATTTGTCTTTTGTCCATAAGCTGTATAAAGCTCTTGTTTTCCGGCCTCTTCTTTATTTGATAGATCCTGCTAGCATTCTCTTCAGAGACTTTTGCACAAAGTCCATATATAGTATCACACGGGAAAATACCAACCTCGCCTTTTAAAAGTCGCTGTCCAATGTTATTTGAAATAGACTCTGCATACTCTATGATCTCAGCCATTATGATCTCCTTGATTTCATTACAAAAAAACAAATCACGAGGTAGATTATACTAACAGATGATGAAATAAGAAATATGGCTAAAACAGAGAGACCTTTGAAAGATGGTTGCACATACACATCCGTATAGGTATGGCGTGGAGTATATGTCGAATTCGGGAAAACCATCAACAGCTCTTCATTCTCGCTACATTGCCCTTTATCTTGCTCTTTTCTTTTTAAGAGATCGACTTCTGCCCTCTTTTTTTCAAGAGTATAGTTCAATTCGTCTTTCAAATTCTTGCTTCCACGGCTCACAAAATACCCTCTTTCGCCAAAAAAAGAACAAAGAACAGCGAAAAAAACAACAAATAGTATCAATGCAACAGAAATATTCGTTCTTGTAAACATATTTATGCCTTGTTATAATACAACTATTAGCGGTCAAGAACTACTACGGAGGAAAGAATGGCAAAAGCCTCGAATGTTTGGAAGCTCATAGTATTGAGCGTAGTTATCTCCCTTGTTGTATTGGCAGTATTCACTGCTGTTTTCATTACTATGATTGTTCCTGCTTATAACATAACACGAGATCAAGTCTATGCAGTACTATCTAGAGCATTGCCTATTTTGATTGGCCTTATTCTACTTGAAATAGGATTGCTGATTGGAAAGAAAAGCGATGCAGAGACAAAAGATACAATCGACAAACTCACTCCAAACTCTTATGACTCTTGGCTATATTCAAAGCCTGCGGACGATCCTCTTTCAAGAGGAGAGATCAATAGCGATGCATCTTTCGGAATGAAGAACAACCAAACAGAAGTAAAAGAAGTTATCAAGGAAGTTCCTGTCGAGGTCGTCAAAGAGGTTCCTGTTGAAATAATCAAGGAAGTCGAGAAGCCAATCGAGATAAAGGTTCCTGTTGAAGTAATAAAGGAAGTACAAGTACCAGTTGAGGTTATCAAAGAGGTTCCTGTCGAGGTTGTCAGGGAAGTTGTAAAGGAAGTTCCTGTCGAGGTTGTAAAAGAAGTTATCAAGGAAGTTCCTGTCGAGGTTGTAAAGGAAGTTCCTGTCGAGGTTGAGAAGCCTGTCTATACTCCAGAGGAGAAAGTATACAATTTCAGGGAAGCTCTCGATGAAGAGTTGTCAGAAGGTGCAAAAGAAAACTATCCAGTCACTCTTGTTGGTTTTGGAAACATCGATCAGCTTAATGCTAAGATTGAAAGAGCTCTTGGCTCGAATACTCTTTACTTTACGGAAGATGGTATTACATATGCAATCCTTCCTTTCTATGAAACAGAGGATGCAGAACGTGCAACAAGACTATTTATGAACAAACGAATCGTTACACAGAAAGGAAAAAAAGTATCTGTTAGCTCTATGATAAGCCAAGCATCAAAGGGTTTGGCATAAAAACAAAACTTATTCAATGGATCTTCATATTCAACCGAAGGTCCATTTTTATTGAGGATTTATTATTCAAAATCAATATTTTCTGTTTTGTTAGTATCTAAACAGGAAAACTTAAGGATTTTTTAGTGGACATATCTTTTTCTTATTTTATTCAGCAAATGCTATCCTCCCCTGTCCTTTTCATTACTGTCATTTTGACTTTGGGAGTGATTTTCGTTAACGGTTGGACAGATGCTCCAAATGCTATTGCAACATGCATCACAACTCGTTGTCTCTCAGCCCGTGCCGCAATAATAATGAGCGCTATTTTCAATTTTGCCGGTGTCTTGATAATGACAAAGATAAATGCATCTGTTGCATCAACAATAAGCAACATGGTTGACTTTGGCTCAGATACGAAAACAGCTTTGATAGCTCTTTGCGCAGCGCTTTTTTCAATTGTTGTGTATAGTGTAGCGGCATCATACTTTGGAATTCCGACTAGCGAAAGCCATAGCTTGATCGCAGGCCTTACCGGAGCTGCGATAGCAACGCCTGGAGGAATATCGAGCGTAAATGGCGCAGAATGGATAAAAGTAATATATGGTCTTGGACTATCTTTGCTCCTAGGTTTTTCAATGGGATGGATTGTTTGCAAGATTGTTACATTTATCTGTGCAAGGATGGATAGAAGAAAAACAAACAAAGCATTTACTTACGCGCAGATTGCGGGAGCCGCATCAATGAGTTTCATGCATGGAGCCCAAGACGGACAAAAGTTCATTGGTGTGCTATTTCTTGGAATCGCATTCTCAAATGGGCACACTAGTGTTTCTGGTGTAATTATACCAGTGTGGCTTATGATCCTATGCTCTACAGTAATGGGGATCGGGACCAGCATTGGTGGAGAGAAGATAATCAAATCTGTTGGAATGGATATGGTGAAACTTGAGAAATTCCAAGGCTTCAGTGCCGACGTTGCCGCATCTCTTTGCCTTCTTGTCTCATCTATATTCGGAATTCCTGTATCAACAACACATACAAAAACTACAGCAATAATGGGAGTTGGGGCGGTAAGACGACTGAGTGCAATCAATTTCTCTGTAGTTAAGGAAATGATGTTTACTTGGATTTTTACATTCCCAGTTTGCGGATTAATAAGTTATTTGATGGCGAGCATATTCTTGGCCATCTTCTAGGAGATTTAACATGTCTAAAAAGCAAGACCAATTCTATTTCGACAACTTCGTATCATGTGCCGACTATGCATCCCAGGCAGCTCATATCCTTCATGACGCAATAAAGAATTTCGACCAAAGCAAAATGGAGGATATGCTAGATAGAATGCATAAAGTCGAACATGCTGGCGATACAAAAAAACATGAGCTTCAAGATGTGCTTGCGAAGGCATTCATTACCCCAATCGACAGAGATGACATAATGCTTCTTAGCTCATGCTTGGACAATGTAACAGACAAAATCGAGGATGTCCTTTTGAGAATGCATTGCAATAATATCAACAATATTTATCCAGAGGCCATAGAGATTGCTGATGTAGTGATAGAATGTTGCGATGAAATGAAAAGACTTCTGGAAGAGTTTAAAGACTTCAAGCATTCGAAAACAATGAAAGATATGATAATCAATATCAATACACTTGAGGAGAAAGCTGACAGACTGTTTATAGAGAATATGAGAAAACTCCATACAACAGAAACAGATCCAATAAGGATTATAAGCTGGAGAGAGATATATATCTATCTAGAAAAATGCGCAGATGCATGCGAGCACGTTGCTGACATCGTAGAAAGAGTGAAGATGAGTAACACATAACAGATGCATAAAGCCCGCCTTTGATTGGCGGGTTTATCATTCCCAATAGACCTCTTGTCACATTTCAAGAAATGAAAAAAGAATATAATCCTTAACGGATTTTTCATTTGAAAGCAATTGCAATCAAACTAGAATTATAAACAGGAAGAAGAAAATACTATGATTTCGAAGTTTTTTGAAAATGCAAATCCAACATCAAGAATAATAAAGATAAAAGCAAAAGACAGAAGCGTTTGGGAAAATGTTCCAGAAGCAATGAGGAAAGAGATAATTGCAAAATCCGATGCAATATGCAAGGAGCCGTGGGAGGATTTGCCGCTATCTCTTTATCAAGAATTCTCAAAAAACGGCAATAGATCGAATTTTCAAGCAAAATACTTCAAGAAGAGAAAAAACCTAACAACGTTAGTGACAGCAGAGTGCATTGAATACAAAGGGAGATTCATAAGGCAGATTGCAAATGGAATGTGGTCTTTGATCTCAGAGCCAGCTTGGGTAATACCAGCTCACAACTCTTATATTAGAGACACAAAACAACTTGAATCGCCTCTTATAGAAAGACCAATTCTGGATCTATTTGCATGCGAAACCGGTGAGATACTATCGCTTTCACTATCTCTTTTGGAAGATGAGCTGAGAAGAACTGTCGGCGATATTTTCATACAAGATGTGAAGTACGAAATCCAAAGAAGAATCCTAAAGCCATATCTTACAGAACATTTCTGGTGGATGGGCGACAACAATTTGAACAATTGGAGCGTGTGGTGCACACAAAATGTTCTTCTATCACTATCATGCCTTGACCTGTCTGAAGATGAAAGCAAGAAAGTCGTTAAAACCGCAACAGAAACTATAGACCAATGGCTTGAGCAATATGGAGATGATGGATGTTGCGATGAAGGCGCACTCTATTGGCATGCTGCAGGTCTATGTCTTTGGGGATCGATTGAGCTCCTGGATCGAATGTGCAATGAAAAAGCATCTGAAATCTTCAACGAAGAGAAGATCAAAAATATAGGACATTACATCATAAACGTGCTTGTTGATGATGACATATACTTGAATTTTGCCGATTGTTCTCCAAAAGCTGGACGCCTTGGAGCAAGAGAATATCTCTTTGGAAAAGCAATCAATGATCAAGATTTGGTTGATAAGGCTGTTTCGGACTACAAAAAAAACTATGATGAGAAATATATAAAGAAAACAGCAACTCCAGAACCAGAGGATGAGAATTACAACCTATGGTACAGAGTGCTCGAGATTATCTATGCAAATGAAATACTTGGCTTAAAAACCAAAGCTCTTGCAAACAAAAATAGCTTTACAGCTTTTCCTAGCGTGGGACTTTATATATACAGACGAAAAGATATCACATTTGCAATTAAGGCTGGAAACAACGATGACAGCCATAATCACAATGATGTAGGTTCTGTAATCTTGTACAAGAAGACACATCCCCTTTTGATTGATGTAGGCGTGGAAACATACTCAAAAACAACCTTCAGCCCAGAGCGCTACACACTTTGGCCAATGCAAAGCTTCTACCATAACATCTCTAATTTTGGTCCTTTCATGCAAGAAGCAGGAGAGAAGTACAAAGCAACAGATGTAGAGGTAGCAGAAAATAGCATATCTATGGAGTTGAAGGATGCTTACAGCAAAGAAGCTCATGTCGAAAGCTACAAACGTACAGCTAAGATTTTCGATGACAAAATAGAGATAATAGACTCGGTAAAATGCGCAATAAAGCCTACTCTTTCAATAATGACGATGAATAGGCCCCAAAAGAGCGACAAAGGTCTTTCTTTCGGCTCATGGCGCATAGACTTGATCTCAGAAGATGCAATATCGAGAGATGATATCGATATAGAAGAGATCTCTATTTCTGATGAACGCTTAAGACGCGCTTGGCCAGATAAGCTCTATCGTACAAGAGTGAGATACAGCAACAAGCTTATATGGGATATAATTGCATAGAACTAAAAATTACAAAACCACGCTGTCATCTATTTGCAACGGCAAGCGCCAATCAATCGGCTCCTTGCCATGTGCAATAAGATATTCATTCGCTTTGGAAAAGTGGTGGCAGCCAAAAAATCCACGATATGCAGAAAGCGGACTTGGATGTACTGTCTCAAGGACAAGATGCTTTGATCTGTCTATTCTCTCGCCCTTTTTCCTTGCTGGAGAGCCCCAAAGAAGAAACACAATATTCTCACATGATTCGTCTATTGTCTTTATGACATCATCTGTAAACTCTTCCCATCCCTGCCCTTTATGGGAAAACGCTTGATGCGCTTTTACTGTAAGCACTGAGTTGAGAAGTAGAACTCCTTGCCGTGCCCATGGAATTAAGTTGCCATGCTCTGGTGCATTGAATCCTTCTATATCGCTTTCAAGTTCCTTGTATATATTTTGCAACGAAGGAGGGATTGGAATTCCAGCTGGCACAGAAAACGAAAGCCCCATTGCCTGTCCTGGCTCATGGTATGGATCTTGGCCGAGAATCACAACCTTAAGAGAAGAAAACGGCGTATACTTGAATGCATTGAATATATCTTCCTTCTTTGGATAGATTATGTCTCCAGCTTTTCTTCTCTCCTCTTGGTAGCCATAAGCATGCTTAAAACACTCTTCGCTCTTCAAAGGACCAATCACATCATGCCAAGTTCTATTTTCCATAATGCTTATGATACATGAAAAAAAAGGATGTAACCATCTATTGAAAAAGACAGTCGATGAAACAATTTCAAAAACACGCTTTATTGATATAAAAGCAATCGAAGTTGTATACTTACAGGCATGAATGTTGTGATACTTGGTGCTGGAAGAAGAGGCTTGAGGCTAGCTCAGCATCTAACGCAAGAAAACAAAGTTGTTGTTTTTCTTGATTCAAACCAGGAACGATGTGCTGCGGCTGTCGCAAAGCTTGATTGCCTTGCCATATGTGGATCAGCGACCGATATAGAGAAGTTGAAGGAAGCAGGATGCGATAAAGCTGATGCCGTAATTGCAGTAACAGATAGCGATGAAGTAAATCTTGTTTCTTGCGGAATAGTAAGCTCTGAGTGGCCAAATGTAGACACGATTGCGGCAATTAGAGCTTTAAGTTATCTAGGCAAATCTGGATACAACAAGAAAATACTTGGGATATCGCATATAGTAAACCCAGAACAAGAAGCCGCAAGCAGGATAAGCGGAATAATCCAATCTGGGCTTTATTCTGATACAATATACTTCAAAGATGCAGAGTTTATCCTATTCAAGAGCACAATTGAAAGCGATTCACAGTTGATAGCAAAATCGCTTATGGAAATAAAGAAGGACTTTGCTGGGCAATATGTCATCGCTGGCATAAAGAGAAAAGGGAAGACGTTCACTCCATCAGGAACTACTGTATTGGAACCAAACGATGAAGTTGCAATTGTCTCAGATGATGCGCTTTCTGCTGAAATCTTCAATATATTTGGAGGAAAAGCAACAAGAAGACTCAAGAAGATTGTGATAATCGGTGGCACTAGAATAGCCGCATATTTGCTTGAGCTTCTTCCAAAAAGACTATTGAAGAACATTACACTCATAGAGAAGGATCCTGATATTTGCAAAAACTTTACCGAGGAATTCTCTCAAATACTGATAATCAATGGATCAATCACAGATGAACAGCTTTGGGATGAGGAGTCGATTCAAAAATCAGACCTCTTGATATCTGTGACCGAGAATGACGAATTGAACATAATAACAGCGTCTTATGCAAAAAAAGCTGGAGTTAGAAAAGCTATTGCGCTATTGAAATCAAATACAAACTACCTTGGATTTGCCCGTAGCCTCGATATCGATGCGCCTATATCGACAACAGAAGCGACTGTAGATACCCTTTTGAAGTTCCTAAGAGGAAATGACATAAGCACACTTCATACACTCTTTGAAGGAGAGCTTGAGGTCTATGAATACGTTTTGAAGCCAACTTTCAAGGAGCTTGGAAAGCAATTGAAGGATGTTCAGCTACTAGGCAAGTGCATAATAGCTGGTGTAAAGAGTGCAAATGGAACCAACTTTGTACCAGATGGAAGTTATACATTCAGAGAAGGCGACACATTGCTTGTTGCAGCAACGCACGCTTGCTACGATTTTGTGACGGAGTTCTTTTCATAATGAATATTATCTCAATTGGAAGATTGCTTGCTTTTATAATGCTATTTGTTGCTTGCTTGATGTGCATTCCTTTGTTCATGTCATTGCACTATAAAGAATTCGAATCAAGCATAGCCTTTCTTTCAACAATAGCGATAATGGTCATTGCAAGCGTTTGCATAGTATTGGCAACGCGAAAATACAAGAAAATAAAAATATCATCCAAATCCAGCTACCTTTTTGTCACAGCAACATGGGTATTGATCTCATTTTTTGGAGCATTGCCTCTTTGGCTGACAAAGACAATGCCAACATTTGCGCTTTGCTACTTTGAGATAATGTCAGGATTTACGACAACAGGTGCAACAGCAATGGTTGATATAGAGGCCGCTGACATGTCGATTCTTTTCTGGAGAAATATGACAAACTGGCTTGGCGGGATGGGAATTGTTGTCCTTTTTATAGCTGTTTTGCCAGCATTAGGCGTACAAGGCGCAGCTCTTGTCGGAGCTGAGTCAGTGGGCCCTACAAAAGAAAAGCTTACACCGCAAATACAGAATACAGCAATTGCGCTTTGGTCAATCTATATTGTGATATCAATTGTGCAAGTATTGCTTCTTTTGCTTGGAGGCCTTGATCCATTTGATGCTTTGACTGTGACATTTGGAACAATGGGAGCAGCTGGCTTTGCGCCTAAAAATGCTTCAATCGCTGCCTACAACTCCCCATATGTGGAATGGATATGTATAATATTCATGTTTTTGGCAGGCGCCAATTTTGCCCTTTACTTCAAAGTCTTGCAAGGTAAAACGAGAAGAGCTCTCAAGGATGGGGAATTGCGTGCCTATTTCTTGATTGTTATCTCTTCGATAGCATTGATCACTATCAATCTTTTAGCAAAAGGCATATCTTCATTTCCAGAGAGTCTAAGGAATGCATCGTTTCAAGTGATATCCTTTATTACAACGACTGGTTTTACTTCTACCAACTATACACATTGGCCAGTCTTCAGCCAATGCATACTCCTTGCTCTTTGCTTTGTTGGCGGATGTGCAGGATCTGCAGGAGGAGGAATAAAAGTCATAAGGGTTGTCGTAATGGCGAAACTTGGAAAGAATGCAATCACAAAGCGTATTCACCCCTCAGCTGTAACAAACATCAAGGTCGGGGAGGATACAATATCGCCTTCCACTGTTTTCTCGATAAGCGGATTCGTTGGGATGTATTTGATCACAGCTCTTTTGGGAACAATAATAGTATCATTGGCCGATTATGACATAATAACAAGCTTTACTTCGACTGTTCTGTGCCTTGGAAATATAGGCATAGGCTTTGGCGGAATCGGAACAGATATGACTTTTGCTATATATCCAGATTGGACTCTATGGGTATTCTCATTTTTGATGCTAGTTGGAAGACTTGAGCTATTTACTGTCTATTCTCTCTTCACAAGGGATTTTTGGAAGAAATAAAATCCTTCAAAAACCAAGAGCATTTGCCTTGAAAGCAAAAAGACTATAGCGAGAAACTATAGCCTTTTTCAAATTCCATTGGAATTAGCACCCTTAAAGAATTGCTATCACTTCAATCTCAACACCAACATCCTTAGGAAGCTTTGCAACTTGTACAGCTGAACGCGCAGGAAGAATATCAGAGGAAGAGAAAGCCTCTTTGTATACTTCATTTACTGGTACGAAATCATTCATATCCTTTAGAAATACTGTTGTCTTGACTACATTAGACATCACAGCACCAGCCTCTTTCAAAACAGCTTCTATATTCTTCAAGCATTGTCGTGCTTGATCTGCTGTAGTTCCTTCAACGACGTTACCAGTAGATGGATCTACCGGAATTTGTCCGGAAAGAAATAGTAGATTCCCACTCTTGACAGCTTGGCTATAAGGACCTATTGCTGCGGGTGCATTCTTTGTCTCAATTTTCTCAATCATAGTATCATCTCCTTCGATTTTCTTTATTATATCCAAAAGCTCTGAGGCTTTGTTAATATGGTTCACTCCATCAAGAGTCCATGGCAAAGAGTATCCAAAGCCCCAAGTTACACCAACAAACTCAACTCCAGCATCTTTTGCACCAACTCTATCATTCTCGGTATCTCCTACCATCATAACCTCTTTGGGCGATAGCGAGAAATCTTTGCAAGCAAGTCTAATCAAATCTGCTTTCTTTAGCTTACCCGCTAGATCTGTGCCATAGATAGAATCAAAAAGATATGTAATGCCTAATGCTTTTATACACTCTTCAACTGTTGATTGCTCTTTGTTTGTAGCAACAGCAATTTTGATTTTTAGTGCTCTCAGAGCAACAATAAGCCTTTTGATACCATCATATAGAGAGCACATTTTGTATCCAGTTTGCTTATAGATTGCTCTATATCTCTCAACAGCTTCGTCAAGCATTGAATCAGGAAGCGAAAAAGCTACTTTGAAGCATTCTCTCAAAGGAGGGCCGATGAATTTGCGCATCTCTCTATCGCTCCATTCATCGCTATAACCCATATCATACATCACTTTACGAGCTGTAGAGAAAATACCCTCTGAAGAATCGGCTAAAGTACCATCGAAATCAAACAAAACAGCTTTAATCATTTATTATTCCTATCATTCGTTCGTGAGACGAGCTTGTGCTTGATGCTATTTCTATCCACTCTTCATCATCAGACAAAAGAGTAACTTGCCCTCCAGCTTCTTTTACTATAACAATGCCTGCAGCGCAATCATATATCTTCAACCCGATTTCATAATACATCGCGACTCTTCCACATGCGACGTAGCAAAGAGAACATGCGGCAGAACCAACTGACCTTACATCAGAGACCAAGTCGTAAAATCTACGCATCTTTGAAATATAACAATCCAAAAGCTCATGATGTCTATGTGGTGGCACAAGGATTGCAAGATGCTTCTTCAAAGGAGCCCCTTCATCTGTATGTATTGCTTTACCATTAAAAAAAGCACCCTCGGAGCGAAAAGCAGAAAACAGTTCATTCTGTCTTGGTATTGCAACAACGCCAAAAGCAAGTCCATCCTCATCCTCGAAAGCAATCGAAACTGTATAGTTCGGAAACCCTGTCATGAAATCCACAGTCCCATCAATAGGGTCTATAATCCAGCGCCTATTTTGATCAGAGCCAATCTTCCCGTTCTCTTCCCCATAAAAGGAATCATCAGGAAAAGAAGACCGAATCTCGTTCTCTATCAGATCTTCAGCCAACTTGTCAGCACTTGTGACATAATCATTGTCTGCCTTTGCGATGGCCTCAAATCGCATTTTCTCATTCGCAAGCAAGAAATCAGAAACCTTTTTTGCAATGCTTTTGGCTAGAAGGAACCTCTCCTTCAAAAGGCTTTCTTCCATCATTGCCCTCTGTTCAATAGTTGCTCACCAATGATCTGGACTCTCTTCCAATCATATGAAGAAAAAGAATCTTGTGTTATGAACTTCTCTTCAGCATCTACGACACTGTATGCCTCATCTATGTAAACAATAAGTGCATTCCACTCTTTTTTCTTCTTTGAGTACATCACAGCACCAGCATTATCCAATAGCTCGCTAAGTTTCAATTCATCTCTTACCAATGAGCCAGGAAGCAACACAGTCAATGAATAATCATAAATTGTGAAAACCTTATCTTTATGATCTTGTTGCTGTTTCTCCCAGCTCTTTTTTATCACACTGGAGAGGTAATCCCTCAAATCCGCATCAGCATTTTTTACAAATGAGACATAAACAGAATTATTGTCGGCAAGCACACGCTTTATATCTTTCAGTATGCCTTTCAATCCAAAGTCATCATCAATATGATCATTGGAGCCCCTCATGACAAAAACACCATCAGAATCTTGCACAATCTCTATTCCATTTGACTCTGACATTACTTTTGATTGTTTTGGACAATCTTCCAAACTCTCTTGCTTGATCTCATCGTCCGGATTATCATCAGACTCTTCATCCTCGGATGCTTCTGAAAGTTCTGGAAATCCTATGTCACTTTCCTTCTCGCTATCTTCTGTTTGATCTTGATCTGTACAAGGCTCAGGATTTACATTTTCTTGGGGTTCTTCTTTTTGTATATTATCAGGGAAAGACTCCTCCTCCCTCTCCTTCTCCAACTCATCGCGCTCATCGTTTTCAATAAGCTCATCGGTCAGCTCTTTCTCTTCTGGAGACTCGTCATCTAGAATCGACAAGAAATCAAGCTGATCTTGAGTCTCCTCGCTATCATCTCTGTCGCTGCTGTCAGCTGAATCTGAGGCATACTCATCTTCCTGTTCGGCCTCATCATATAAGGCCTCCTCTTCTTTGTCATCCTCATCGTCAAAATCATCGGCATCATCATCTTCATCATCGAAGTCATCATCGTCCAGATCTCGCTCAAAGGAACCAAAGTATTCACCATCCTCGTTTTCTTTTTGGATAATTGAATCTGTAAGCGCATATCTTTCTTTTAGCTTGCTTATATCAGTTTTGACTCCATTTTCAAAATCCAAAGGAGCATCTTCCAAAGCATTTTCGCGCTCAGATATCTTCTTCTCCTCCTCATCCTCTGAGTCAGAGTACTCGTATTCATCTGAAATATTATCGTCTGCAATGTCATCATCGGCTTCTTCAGATGGTGACATAACCTCATCATCAAGACATGTATATATCTCGCCATCCGAATTGTCGATTATCTCAAGCTGTCCAAATAGTCTTCTCTTTATCTCAGAACTATATTCAGGCAATGTTGCACATTTGCAAATATAGCACCCAGAGATGATGAATCTATTGTCACCAAGACTCTTGAAATCTTCTTTTGAATCCGAATCAATGATAAGCTCAGAGTGACCATGATTCGATTTTTTTCTCATCTCCTCATCTCTAAGCTCAATTCTTGAAGAAAAGACATGTGCTTCCGAAATAGGATTGAGTTCATCAAGAGAAGGTGGAGCAATCAAATCTATCTTATGACCATCAAACGAAAAGACATCAACAGCATCTGTTGGATTAAAAAGCTCCAAGCAAGATTTTTCAACAGCTTTTGAAATATATCCCGACAAATCAACTTTGTCGCCAATGATAGTGCTTGCAAATGACATCAAATGCTCAGAAACAAATGAGAAAGTAAAATCGCCAAAGCTTATAAAAGGTTTTACAGTTGCTGGCCAGACACCATTCTCAAGACACTTATAAAGATCCATCTTGCTAAGTTCAGAAGACATCTCAACATAACTTTCACGAGAAAGAGAAGAATAGAAATCAGGGCGGAACAGATCAAAGTCATCTCTTCGGCCGATTATGTTCGCAAGCCTACCTTCCCACCCCTTTTCCTTGACAATAGCATTTCGCAAATCGTCATCTGACATCTCACGATATTTTTCGATTTCTCTCTTTTTAGCCATCTCTAGGCTCATCTCTGCTTTGTAGATCTGGCTATCAGCTGTGAGCATATCAATGCCATCAAGGGAGTTGAGAGCTATGTTCTTCATCTCAGATATCAGCTTATCGGCAGGCAAATGAAATGAATCCTCAATCTCATCCTTTTTGTCAGAAATGAAAGCAATGAGAAGATATGATAAATCATCTATAGTCTTGAATTCCTCTTCGCTTGGGAAAAAGAGTTTATAAAGTGCTATCCTGTACTTCTCTGCATCGCATTCTTTTATCTTTGACTCCCCTATCTGGTAGACTGTAAGGCAATCAATATATCTCAGGATCTTGCGAGCGACATCAAAAGAAAGCTCAACTACTCGCTTCCAATCCTTTTGCTTTATATCCCTGTTATGTGAAATTCCGTCAGTGGAGTCGAATATGCTGGATTGCACAATAGATTGCAACAATACTGGCAAAAGCTCCGCTTGGGACTTCGAAAGCATATCATTCTTGGTCTTCAATATCTTTCTCTTTTCCCAAACAGCAAGCTTCAAAGCTTCCAATGGATGGTAGAGTCTTAGAATCTTGCATATCCCATTGAAATCGTTTCTAAGATAAACAACACACTCTCTAAGGTTCTTCTCGGCCTTTTTTGAAGTCATTCTCGACAATTCATTGAGATCTGAAAACAGAGGATCCACGTAAAAACTCCTTACTCAAAAGAAATTATATTACCATTATTGTTTTTTACAAAGTGCTTGATGACAACTGGAGCAATCATTGTATATGCATTACATCTCTTCTATATGCTTTCAATCCTTCTCTCAGGCATTCAGATGCAAGCATCAACTCACCCTCCTCAAGTACATAAGCAAAACGAGCCTCTGTCTTTCCAAGACCCTCTGTCCAATAAAAACCTTCAGCTGGCGCAAACATCACAGTCGCACCCTTGTAAGAAAAGTCCTTCAGCATATAAAGAGCAAACTTCTCAGCATCATCGACAGGGAGCGAGGCAACAAAGTAGAAAGCACCTTTTGGCATATTTACTTTCACTCCATCGATTGCTTGTAGCTGAGTAACAAGCAAATCTCTTCTTCTCTTATACTCCGATACAACATTATCGATATAGCTATCTGGAGCTGTAAGTGCGGCAGCTGCAGCAACTTGCTCGACATTTGGAGGACACAGACGTGCTTGAGCCATTTTCATGCAAGAGCCAAGAAACTCCTTGTTCTTTGTAACAATGGCACCTACACGAGCACCACACATCGAAAATCGCTTGGAAAACGAATCTATGCAAATTACTCTGTCACTGTATTCTGGGAAAGAAAGGACAGATGTGAATTTCTCGCCATCATAGCAAAATTCCCTATATACTTCATCAACAACGAGAAAGATATCATGCTTCTTGCAAAGCTTTAATAGCGCCTCTAGCTCAGAGCTGGAGTAAACATGCCCAGTAGGGTTGTTAGGAGAGCATAGAAGAATGCCCATTGTCTTCTTGTTTATCTTCTCTTCAAACGCATCAATTGATGGGAGCACAAAGCCATCTGCCAAAGACGATGTTACAGGTCTCAATTTAACCATAGCTACATTCGCAAATGTTGCGACATTTGTATAATAAGGCTCTGGTATTATGAACTCGTCATATGGATCGCAAAGCGTGATGAAAGCAAATTGCAAAGCCTCAGAACCCCCTGTCGTGATCATTATATCATCCTCAGTCAGATCATTTATGCCATAGCGCTCATAGTATTTGAGCATTGCGCGCCTTAATTCGAAATCACCCTCAGAAACACCATATTCTATGATATCTTTATCATAATTGCGAATTGCATCCAAAGCCTCTTTCGGTGTTTTTATATCTGGTTGCCCGATATTCAAATGGATAACATGAATGCCCTTTTTCTCTGCCATTCGCGAATATGGAACAAGTCTTCTGATAGGCGATGTTTGAAAGCCCGATATTCTATTTGACATTTGCATATTGCTACTTCCTCAATCAGCTAGACTTGGATTGTCATCTGGCACAGGTCCCTTCGGATTTGCTTGTGACACATCAATTAGCTTCTGTATGAATTTTCTGTTATCAAGCAAAGGAGAGATAGATCTGCCATGATGAAGCCTGGAAATAACACGTGCAAAAAGCTCAGTAACATCGGCTTGCACAAACCATTCCTTCTCCAATAATCCTTTACCTTGGTAAACAGCATTAGTACCGATAATCCTCCAGAAGACACCTTCCTTGTAAGCTTGATCGAAATTCTCGATAGCATTTCCATTGAAAAATGGAAGAGATACAATACATATTATCTTCTTGGCACCTCTATTCATAAGCTCTCTCATAGCTATAATCATAGTGCCACCTGTTGCAATCATATCATCAGCCATCAATACAGTCTTTCCCCTAACATCACCAAGAAGATTTATCGATTTGATATTAGAGTTCTTAGCATCTTTTGATACTACGGAATAATCTCTTTCCTTATAGAGAATTGCAAGAGGTCTATGAAGGCCCTGCGCATAGAATTTGTTTCTGGATACAGCTCCTGTATCAGGTGAAACGACAACTATATCAGGATCTGAGAAATCTATAAGTTTTCTCAAAGCAATCAATGTCTGGTATGAGCCATGCAAATTCTCGAGATGGCAAGTCGTGAAAGCATTCTCGATCTCTCTTGAATGGATATCTAAAGTTATTATCCTATTCACTCCCAGCCCTTCGCAAAAATGTGCAAACATCGCTGCAGTGAGCGCTTCTCTTCCAGCTTTCTTATGCTGTCTTGCATACGGATATGTCGGAAGAACAAGAGTAACAGACAAAGCTCCAGCAAGCTTGACAGCGTTTATAGTCGTGAACAAGAACATCAAATGATCATTGACAGATAAAGGCTGTCCATCCTCAGAGCCTGCCACTTTTATAGGAGCACAATTCGAAACATCATATATTATATAGATATTCAAACCTCGAACAGGATCTATTATTTCTGCTTTTTCCTCGCCGTTAGCAAACTTAGTGTACTTAACATTGATTGTCAAATCCGGACAATGGAAAGAAGTCGGAAGCTTTCCTGTAGGAATCTTCCTTGAATCCAAATCATCCATGAGAGTAACCTGCTCTAAAAGCTCTTCAGATGTGATATTATGCCTCTTTGTCAGGGCCTCCGAAAGCTTTTCGTAACGATCGATATAAAGTCTTCTAAGATGCTTTACTACTTTTCCTGTAAAATACTCGGAGCCTGGACCTGCAATAACACCAAGCTTATGCGGTTTGATTATACTCATAGCAATGAAAAGTCTATTCAAAAAACATAAACTCTTCAAGGTGGAAAAGGAACTAAAATATTAGGCAGTATGCACTAAATAATCACTTGATCTATAGAAGGAAGCAAACTTTTATACACTCGGGTTAAAAAAGCACACTTTTCCTCAACGCTTCTCTCCTCTTCTTGAAGCCACTTTCTTGCATATTCGATATTCAGGTTCCCTGCACTGCCCAAGACAGTTCTTTTCTTCAAGGAAGCAACTGGATCGGAATCAGCATCGACTTTATCGAGATTTAGGCCAACAGTCTTGTAGCTGTCTCGGAAATTTCCACCAGAGAGGACCTTCTCCATTACACGATCTGTTGCATATAGCTCAGAAGTACATGCCTTTATAAGCTTATCGGGATGAACATCGAGCTTCTTTACCATCAAAGACATTATATTCAAAAGAGCAACAGTAGAGTCATATCCCTCAATCAAAGGCTCTTTTGTATCCTGGAAATCCCTGTTATAGCCAGATGGCAAAGCCTTTATTATGCCCTTTACTCTATCAGAGCAAGAGAGAATACACTCTGTTCGAGATCTTGCGAGCTCCAAGCCATCTGGGTTCTTCTTCTGTGGCATAATCGATGAACCAGTCGTAAGCTCCTTTGGAAGAGAAAAATAGCCAAACTCTGGAAGTGTAAAAAGCATCAAGTCCTGGGCAAGCTTAGAGATAGTAAGTGCAAGGTACCCCATGATATCCAAGAACATAGCCTCGAATTTTCCTCGTGAATTGTTCGCATAAATGACATTGTTTTGGACTCTTGAAAATCCCATCAAGTTCGCAAGATATTCCCTATCTGTATTCAATGTAGTGCCATAACTTGCAGCTGACCCAAGTGGTGACTGATCAAGCACAGAATAAAAGGACAATAGCATCGACGACTCTTCAAGAATCTCTTCTGAAAAAGACATTGCCCAGAGAGCAACAGATGATGGCATCGCAATTTGCATATGGGTCCGACCAGGCATAGGAACATCTGTATTTTTCTCAGCAAGTGAAATCAATGATGATGCAAAAGACAAGGATGCATCTGAAAGTTTCAATGCACCTTCGCGCATAAATAACCTAAGCGCTGTCTGGACTTGGTCGTTTCTTGACCTTCCTGTATGTATCTTCTTTCCGATATCTCCAAGCTTATTGGTCAAGTATGACTCTATAGCCGTATGGCAATCTTCATCGCTTTGCAAGATTTCGAATGAGTTCTCCTTTCTGAGCATTGCAATCTCATCAAGAGTTGCGAGGATTTTCTCTGTCTCGTCTTCTTCCAATATTCCGATTTTCCTCAAGCCCTTTGCTTGTGCCGCAGATCCAATCAAATCAGAAAGAACCAAATTCTCATCCAAGACATAATCCTTACCAACTGTAAATCTCTCCATCATCGAATCGAGAGTGTAGTTTTTTTGCCAAAGTTTATCTCCCATAGCCATCCTCTATGCCATCGATTATACAAAATCATGCAAAAATTGAAAGCAAAGGCATATATAGAGTATGAAACAAAAGCTCTTTTTCCTATTCGTAATCGTTATATTGATTTCATGTGAAGACAAGACCATCATAGACAAATTGCTAGATTGCGACAAAACACTTGCAAAAGTAATAGACTACTCTTTCATCAACAATGATACGTTTACTGTAAAATACAGTGAGACTGTCGAGATTATCGATGCCGAGATTGATAAGAGGAAAATCAAGGACCTTGGGATTGGATCGCTTTTCTCCATAACACTAGATCAAAAGATAAAACGAGGAGAGAAAAAAACACTATCAATAACAGCGAAAAAACAAAATGGCAATACAACTCGATCATCTTTTCTTCTTATAGGACGAAACAATGAGATTCCAAAAGCCCTGATAAATGAAGTCTCGATAAAAGGAAACAACACAAATCCAGATCGCATAGAACTGTTGTTGCTTGATGATGGGAATACAGCATCAATGGTAGTCACAAACGGCTTTTCCTCTTTGAAAGGACATGATTATATTTTGCCGGATTTGGATGTAAAAAAAGGCGATATCATCGTCATATATTGGGATTCGATTGCAAAGCGGGAAGATGAAGAGCGCGATAATGGCAAGATGACATACTATTTGATGGCAAAAAGCCCCAAAACGCTTTTAAGCACTGACGGAATAGTAGTTTTGAAAAGCGAGGCAGATGGATATGTGATGGATGCTCTAGTCTACTCTGACAACAATCTAGACGAATACTCTGGATACGGTAGCGAAAACCTTGAAATTGCTGTGGAAAAACTAATAGATGATCAAGCATGGGAGGGCTCTGCAGTTGATAGCTCTCTCGTAACATCATCAAGAGTCCTTGCAAGGCTCCCTGATGGCGTTGATACGAACTCCAAAGCAGATTGGTTCACAACAAAAGCAAGAATGTCCACATTTGGGTATGAAAACATCTATGAGCCATATGAAGGAGAGTGAAAAATCGAGCGCCCTGACAAAGAACGCTCGACATCTTCAAGTCCGATTAGATGACATAAAAGACTTCTGACTCTCCTACACTAGCATCTTCATCCTTCTCTGGCACTTCTAGCACCTCCAGACTTCCTCTACGAGGACTTCTGTACTCGATATGCTTTGCAACAAGTTCCACAACCGAATGCTTATCGCCAGCCTCTCCTTCCCAGCTGTTCATCTTCAGCTTGCCAACGCAACGTGTCGTCATGCCTTTTTTCATTTTATCAAGGCATTTATCAGCCAACGATCCCCACACTTGCACAGGAAGAAAAAGCGTATCCTTCTTTTTCTCTCCATCCGAGCCTACATAAAAGTAGTCATTAGCAATCGAAAACTTTACAAGCTTCACATCCGGCGTTGCTTTTACTCTTGCAACAATCTCTGGGTCATTAACCAAAACGCCCTCAATCAAAAGACTATTAAGGTGGTTCATTTTTCATTCCTCCTACTATATATATGTCCGCAGATCAAAAATTTGCCAAAAATTAAGGAAATCATTATTTTTATTTCAGGAGAAAAAATATGGCATACAGATTCATGCTCAATGAGACAAGTTATCATGGAAGTGGTGCTATTGCAGAAATAGCAACGGAAGCAAAAGCTCGTGGATTCAAAAAAGCTTTTGTTTGCTCAGATCCTGACTTGGTTAAGTTCGGAGTAACCAAGAAAGTAACAGACATACTCGACAAGAACAATCTTGCATATACTCTCTTTTCTGATATCAAGGCAAACCCGACAATACAGAATGTCCAAAATGGAGTTGATGCTTTCAAAAAGAGCAATTCCGACTATATTATTGCTATCGGCGGTGGCTCCTCGATGGATACAGCAAAGGCAATCGGAATCATAATTGCCAACCCAGAGTTCGAGGATGTAAGAAGCCTTGAAGGTGTTGCTCCAACAAAAAAGCCAGCAGTACCTATCTTTGCTGTCCCAACAACAGCAGGAACAGCTGCGGAAGTAACGATAAACTATGTAATCACAGATGTAGAGAGAAAGAGAAAGTTCGTCTGTGTCGATCCTCATGACATGCCAGTTGTAGCATTTGTAGATCCTGACATGATGAGCTCAATGCCAAAGGGCTTGACAGCAGCAACAGGAATGGATGCTCTTACACATGCAATCGAGGGCTATACAACAAAAGGCGCTTGGGAGATGTCCGATATGTTCCATCTTAAGGCAATAGAGATCATTTCAAAGTCCTTGAGAAGCGCTGTTAGAAACGAAAAAGAAGGAAGAACAGGAATGGCACTTGGACAATACATTGCGGGAATGGGATTTTCGAATGTAGGTCTTGGTATTGCTCACTCAATGGCTCACACTCTTGGTGCTGTCTATGACACTCCACATGGAGTTGCATGCGCTATGATGCTTCCTATCGTAATGGAATTCAACCAGGAAGCAACTGGCGACAAGTATAAGAACATTGCAAAGGCAATGGGTGTCGAGAATGTTGATAAAATGAGTCAAGACGAGTACAGGAAAGCTGCTATCGATGCTGTCAGAAAGCTCGGAGAAGACGTAGGCATTCCTGCAAAGCTTCCTGCCTTGAAGGAATCAGATCTTGATTTTTTAGCTCTCTCAGCATCAAAGGATGCATGTGCACCTGGAAACCCAAGAGAAGCTTCTATTGAGGATTTCAAGAATCTCTTTAGAAAGATCATGGCATAATAGAGAGAAAGGCGCTTGGCAAAACGAGCGCCTTTTTCAAAACTCGATATCTCTTGGATACGAAAACTCTTTCGAATGGAAAGCCACCAACTTCTTGAAATCATTTTTTTGAGAAAGAAGAGATAGTCCTCTGTAGTTTGTATGGACTGGGTATCTTAGATATTCCATCTTGCCTTCATCAATCAAGTGCTGGCTATAGCTATTGTCATCTACAGTTCCTGTCATTATAGCTCTTGCTCCATTTGCCAGTAGGCTATCGATTGATTCTTGCGATTTAATATCTCGAAGCTGTGGATCTGAGATGAATATCAACTTTTTCTTGTTTTTTATTGATTTGTTGATATCCAGTGCAGTTCCTTTCTTATACCAAAATGATTCCATTGGGATTTTTATAATCTCATTTTCAAAGTGCTCATCGCCATTTATTGATACATCATCTATTTGATTTGAAAATAACGCAGCAAGCTCTATGCTACGTCCGTATTTCGGGGTCGGAAAAACAATTGTATCGGTTTTTTCCAAGAGCTTGTTTACTCTTGCTACCAGCTTTGATGTATATTCGCAATATAAAGTCTCATCTTTGCCATAAGCGCAATCGACAATTGCAATATCAGCTTCTCTGCCTCTTATCTTATCGCATATGTAGACTTGCGTATCTTCAATGTAATCGCCAGAGTAAAGGATCATCTTTGACTCAAAAGAAAAATAGTACCATATGCTGCCAACAGCATGTCCGCTTCTTCCCCACTCAATCGATATGCCATCTAGCATGGCCTTTCGACTTGAAGAAATATCCTCAATATAAACTGGATCATCAACTCTGAATTTCAACTCATCAAATGTCTCTCTAGTTGCAACTGTTTTTCCAGTAAATCCATTTTCATAAAGCCATGGGATAGCGCCTGAATGATCTTTGTGAGAGTGCGAAAGAAAAAGATATCCAGCTTTCTTTATTTGCTCTTGCGAAAGATGTGGATAGAGGTCATCTTTGTCAGCCATCAACCCGCAATCAAGAATCAATGATCTTTCTTTTCCTTCGATATAAAAACAGTTTCTGCCATGTTCATTGCAACCACCAGCAATGTAAAGCTTCATTTTATTGATCCTTTCCCTTGTCGATATAACGATTGAGAACAAGCAAAGATGTAGTTGTAAACAAAACACATATAACAGCCATTGCCATTCCGATAGAAACGCTGCCTTGCTCAAACTCTCTCACAATATATGTAGATACTACCAATGTATTTGGTGGCGCAATCAAGCTTGCTGTCACAAGTTCCCTAAAAGAAATAATAAATGTCATCATCCATCCTGTCGCAACACCCTTTAAAAGCAATGGAAGTGTTATTTTCCTGATTATATATGATTTATTTGCTCCAAACACCTCTCCTGCAAGAATCAGATTGTTGCTTATTTGCGTGAAAGAAGATGTGACATATTGAATCGTATAAGGAAGGAACAGGACAACATACGCAAGCACAAGGATTCCAAGCGTGTTGTAAAGAGGAATGATCTTGTATATTTGATTCCAGAAAAGCATTATGCCAATAACCATCACAATGCTTGGAAGCATCTCAGGAAGAAGACCTATTGCCTCAATCGGTTTTTTCAACTTGCTTTTCGAGCCATGGATCTCAATCACAATCAAAGTACCCAGGATAGCACATATAGTAGCTGCAGAAAATGCAAGAAAGAAACTATTTGCCAATGCATTTAACCCTTTTTCATTATCAGTAAAGAGCTCGATGTAGTGATCAAATGTGAAATTGCCTTTCTTCAAGCCATAGCCACGAAGTTTAATGAGCGAAGTTGAAATTACAGAAAAGTATGGAATTGCTATCGAGAACAAAAGCACTATTGAAATATAAATCCATGCAAAAACCTCCACAGCTTTTGGCATCTTGGAAAAAGATAAGCGTGATCCTTTTCCTCCAACAAGATTGTACGTTTTCCTGTTCGTTACATAGCTTTGAAGCATCCACATCAGAAAACATATAGCAACAAGAACCGATGCCAGCGATGAGGCCTTTCCGAAAGCAATAGGTGCAACTGTTGCGTATCTGTGTATCTCAGTTGTAAAAACATCAAAACCTATTCGCTTCCCTAGAGTTGCTGGTGTTCCATATTCAGAAATAGTCTTTACAAAAACAAGCAATGCACCAATTGCATAATTGCCAGAGATCAAAGGCAAGAAAATCTTCCTAACTCTTTGAAAGAAACCACATCCAAATACAGAGCCGGCTTCATCTAGGCTCGACGGAATGTTCAGCATTGCATTCTTTAGCATAGTCAGCATGAATGGAAAAACATGCAAACTCATCACAAGAACAAGTCCAAAAAGAGAGAAGAACCAATTCTCACATCCTTCCATAAATGGAAAAATCTGTTGCAATAGCCCTCTTTTCTGCATGAACAAAATCCATCCCATCGATGCGATAAATGGAGGTGTCATGAATGGGATCATGAATATTATGTCGAAAAAACGATAGCGTGCAAACTTTGTTCTTGAAAAAAGATATGCAAGAGGAGTTGCAATTATCGTAGTCGTTATCACTACTAAAAGCCCGAGCAAAAGAGATGATGCAATCATCTTTGCATTCTTGCTTTCAGAAATCGTTCTCCAAAGATAAAAGAAATCAAGGCGACCATCATGAACGACCGCCTTGGCAAATATCATAATCAAAGGACATACAATAAGGAATACAAGTATACATGCAATGAAAACAAGTGAAAGAGTATTCCCTCTAGTGTTTCTCTTTGACATTCTTAACTCCTATTTGCAAAGCTCATTGATCTTTGCAGCTGCAGAGTCAGAAATCTCCATCATTTTCTCCCAATCGCAAGGAATCTGAGGAATCTCTGAAAGAGTTGATCTGTTGCTGTATTCAATATCGACTCTACCTGGAAGGAGATATGCATCAGCTACCATTTTTTGTGCATCATCAGATAGTAGATAATCGACGAAAGCTTTTGCATTTTCCATATCAGGAGCTGTCTTCATTATCATTGCCGGACGAGGGTTGACTACTGTTCCACCTTCCGGATAGTAAATAGCGAGAGGCTCACCCTTTTTGATCGATGAATATGCATTGTAGTCCACTCCGGCAACAAGAATACCTACCTCGCCTGTAGTCACAGCCTCTAGCGCAGCTTTGTTTGCTCCTGGTACAATCATGCCATTTTCAGCCATGCCCTCGAAATCATCCCAACCGTAGTTTGTAACATATCCTGCAACAAAATCCTTGCAAGCACCTGACTTTTCTGGATCTGGAATTGCAAGAAGATCCTTGTACTGAGGGTCCTTCAACTCTGACCAGTCTGCATCCAAATCAGGGATAATCGTTGTATTGTAGATTACACCTACAGCAGATGCGCTATAGCCAAAAAGCGTTGAATCCTCGTCTATCCATCCTGAAACGACCTTGTCGGCATTCTCTGGCACATAGGACTCAAGCTTTCCATCCTTCTTCACAGAAAGACCATCAGACCATGATGCAAGGATCACAACATCAGCAACAGGATTCGCCTCTTCGGCTTCCAAACGTGCAAGAATCTCGCCTGTTGTCCCTTGGAAGACCTCAACTTTTACACCTGTTTTCTTTTCAAAGTCTGATGCAAGCTTGTCAGCAAGACCTGCTGGAGATGGCATATAAACAGTGACTTTTCCTTCTAGTCCACTCTCACTATCTTCACTGACTGAATTTTCATTGCTGCCACTAGCAAACAATGAAAAACACAACAATAAAACAAATAAAGACAAAAATAATCTTTTCATTTTTACCTCTCAATAGATATGATTTCTGATTTATTTACATAAATAGGGAGCACTCTTCCTATCTTCATGCTCTCAGGCAAATGAATTCTCCAACTCTTACCATTGTAATCAAGGTTCACAAGATAAGTCTCACCAAGAAATTGATTTGACAAGACTTTTGCTTCAAATAGCAAATCGCCATCAGCTTTCTCTAGATGAGCCATCTCTGGCCTAAACATATGACAATCATCAATCCAATTTGATGCTCCCACAAAGTGAGCTACAAATGATGATGCAGGGCTTTTGTATATTTGCTCAGGAGTGTCATACTGATCGACTTTCCCACCATTGATCACAGCAATCTTATTGCTCATGCTCATTGCTTCCATCTGATCATGAGTTACAAAAATAGAAGTGATTCCAAATCGGGAGACCAAATCCTTCAGCTCTTGGCGCATCTCTTCTCTTAAAAGAGCATCCAAAGCCGAAAGAGGCTCGTCGAAAAGAATGCAACTTGGCTCTATAACTATGGCCCTTGCAAAAGCGACCCTTTGCTGTTGCCCTCCTGATAGTTGATGAGGATACCTTTTGCATAATTCCTCAAGTTTTACAGCTTTTAAGGCATCCATGACATTCTTTTCAAGGTTCTCTGTATGCTTCATTGCTCGTAAACCAAAAGCAACATTTTCGAAGACATTCATATGAGGCCAAAGTGCGAAATCCTGGAAAACAAAGCCCAACCCTCTCTTGTTTGGTGGGATATTTATGTTCCTTTCTGATGAGAATACGCATCTATCATCAAAGTATATCTCTCCAGAATCCGGTGTCTCCAATCCCGATATCATACGCAAAAGTGTTGTCTTTCCACACCCTGAAGGACCTAATAGAGTTGTAAAACTACCACTATCAACACAAAGATCTGTTTTTTTGATTACTTGTTTTTTATCAAAACTCTTTGTAACACCACAAATACGAACTTCCATCGGAATTCACAACCTCAGTGTAAAAGCTAACTGGCGCATGTAAATTCCAATGTATAATTAGTGTTAATTCCTTGTTAATTAGTGACAGATGGCAAATTGAGCATCGTACAAAGCCTTGTACTCTCCACCTTTTTTGAGAAGTTCCGAGTGACTTCCCATCTCTTTTATTCCTTTATCCGATATTACGAATATACAATCTGAGTCGATTATCGTAGAAAGCCTGTGGGCAATTGTGAAAACAGTCCTTCCTTCCATAAGAATTTTCATTCCTCTTTGCACCATAATCTCTGTGTTGGTATCGATATTGCTCGTAGCCTCATCCAAAATAAGTATCTTTGGAGATGAAATCAGCGTTCTGGCAAGCGCCAACAACTGTTTTTGCCCTTGGGACAAGGATATTTCATCGATTCTTGTATCATATCCATTAGGCAAATTCTCTATCATTGAATCTATACCTATTCTCTTGCAAGAGATATACATCTTCTCTTCACTTGCATCATTTGAGTAAAGGAGATTCTCGCGCACCGTAGAGGAAAAAAGCATAGAATCTTGTGGCATTAACGCAATGTTCCTTCTTAATGATGATACTGTTACTTTCGAAATATCCTGGTCATCTATGAATATTTTGCCTTTTGTAGGATCATAAAATCGAGCAATAAGATTGATGATTGTTGTCTTTCCAGCTCCAGTTGGACCCACAAGCGCAATATGCTTGCCTCCTTTGACAAAGAATGAAACATCATCAAGCACAAGTTTATCCTTTTCATCCGGATAAGAGAAAGAAACAGAATCAAAACGAACAGAACCCTCTGAAATTTCAATATCATAGGAATTTGCATTTTCATTCAAACTTGGTCTTTCATTCATCAATTCAAACACTCTAGATGCAGATGAAAGGTTATTCACAAGCTGTGTATACATTGATGCAAGAGATCTGATTGGTTGCCAAAAAAGCCCCATATAACTTATGTAGGCAAGAACATCTCCTATCGACTCAGGACCCACTTTGAGAAATTTTACAGCAATTAGAAAGAGAATAAAGTAGCCAAGGCCTTGGCAAAAAAGCGTTATGATATTAAGACTGTCGCCGAATCGAACAGCTTTCTTCCATGCGCTGATTATATCAAACAAGAGTTTTTCCTCTTCCTTCTGTGCATCTTCCTCTGCTTTATATGACTGGATTGTCTTTATTCCAGAGTAGTCTTCATAGACAAATGATGTATGGTTCGACTCTTTCTTTCTGTAGTTCTCCCAATTGGAATATCCCTTGAATATGATCCAATATGAAGAAAATGAAAGAATAGGAATAGTTGCGATTGGTGCAATTGCTAGAGCCATATTGTTAAATGACATGATCACAATGATCGAAAGAAGAAGAAATAGATTTGGGATAAGAGTATTAACAAGCTCTGTCACAACTGTCTTCAAGCTTTCTATATCGCCCACAAGTCGCGAAAGCGTTCTTCCAGACGGACGTGAATCGAAATAATCCAAAGACAAGTTCAATACATTGTCATATGTTTCTTTTCGTATTTTATAGATAATCTCGTTTGTGATATTTGCAAGAAGATGTTGCTTGACTACAGAAAGAACCCACCATAGAAAGCAAAGAAAGGATGCTATCGATATAGTGATCAACAGTCCTTTTGCATCTTTGCTCTGGATATCGACATCTACAGCATGTTTCGTGAAAAGAGGAATCAAAGCAACAATTAGAGACATAATCACTACCAAGGTCACTATCAAGGAGATCCTAATCTTGTATTTTGCAAAATAAGAGATGATGAGAGCCAAAGTCTCTTTCTTTGTCAAAGTCGATGAATTCTCATCTTTTTTGTAACTATCTCTCATCTCTTGCCTCCTCTGGACATTGGCAAACAAATGTCTTGTAATAAATGCCATGCCTTTTTATTAGATCATCATGGCATCCGCGCTCCACAATGCGCCCAGAATCCAGAATGATAATCTCATTTGCAAATGATACAGCAGAGATTCTGTGTGCAATAATCAGCAAAGATCTATCGCTCTCTTCTCTGATAGCCTTCTCTATATAACGCTCTGTTTTTACATCCAAGGCTGATGTAGCATCATCCAAGATCAAGACTTGGCTCTTTTTTGCAAGAGCTCGCGCAATAGAAAGCCTTTGTTTTTGTCCTCCCGAAAGGCCAACACCTCTCTCGCCAATTATCGTGCTATAGCCAGAAGACATGCCTTCTATGAACTCGGATGCTTTGGCTTTTCTAGATGCTATAATGCAATCTTCCTTTGATAAAGTCTCTTTTTGCCCTAGGCGAATATTATCTAAAATGCTATCTGAAAACAGGAAGATATCTTGGCTTACAATCGAAGAAAAGCCTCTGACAACGTCAAGTTCGAGATTTTTTATATCCTGTCCATCTATAAGGATTTCTCCTTCTGTCGGGTCAAGAAATCTCATAGCAAGAGATGTAATTAGGGACTTTCCACTACCACTTGATCCCATGATTGCTATGCTTTTGCCCCTCTCAAGTTTAAACGAAACATCATCAAGAAGCTTCTTTCCCTCATTTTCCAAAGATACATTCTTGAATTCCAATGTGCCTTCTTTTGGTGAAAAAGTCATATCGCCATCTTTTACTTTCGGTTCATCTTTCACTATATCGTTTATCTTCCTCTCTGCTGAACGGGCGAGCGCAAATGTCCTCAAAAGCCATCCCAAATCAATAATTGGCAAAGCCAACTGACTTGTGTATTGGAATATCGAGACAAGACTTCCCAAAGAAATGTAATCAGCAATCACAAGAAACCCACATGCAAGAACATTCAAGACAACCATTAATCGTGACGCTGTCTCAACTGGTGAATACCAATCGGCCCAGATAAGATCGATCAGGATGCTCAAGGACATGAACCGTCGATTATGCACATTGAACCTTTTTCTTTCGAGATCCTCTTTGCCAAATGCTTTCACTGTTCTGATGCCAGTTATTGCCTCAGAAGCAACTTTGTTTATAGCAGCATTTTCATCTGATATCTCATCAAGTACTTTATCGCCCTTCTTCTCTGCAATAGACGAAAGCAAAATGACTATAGGCATCAAAAGAAGAGGAACAATCACTGCTATAAAATCGAGACGGATGATTGCTATAAGCATTGCGATAATAGTAGCGAAGATCTCTAGTGCATAGATTCCACAAAACCCGAAAGCAAGTCCAATATTGTTTGCATCTGTCGTTGTTCGACTCATCAAATCAGATGCATTTCTCTTTGAGAAAAATTCCCAATCTTCTTTTTGCATGAACGAAAAAAGATCCTTTCTAACATCTGATGCAACCTCTTTCGATATTATGTCAGAGCTATACTCTTCCATGTAATGAAAGATCCCAGCAAGCAAATAAGAAAGAAGCATAAGGACTAACAGATGCCAAAATCCATTGCCACTTTCTGTTAATGCATTATCTATCAAACAACCCATCAAAAAAGGGCCTATGGACGAGAAGAACACTGATAATGAAAGGCCTACAAAAGAGCATAGGTATAGTTTTTTATGCTTGAAAGCATATTTAATGAATTTGATTTTCATTTTATCTACTCCAAATACAGATTTTAGATTTCGATAAATGAAGCAATCAAATTGGCATAATGAGGCTTATTGTTCTTAGAAATGAAAATAGAATGTTTGTAGCAAACATATAAGCCCTCCTCTACTAGTCTTGCAAAAAAGAAAGCAATAGTCAAACGAGAAGGATGCACAAAGGATTTGGTACAAGCAATGTCTCTTTTATACAAATGTACAGCAGTAAAAATCTGTTTTTATTTGACAATAATATTAGTAGAACTATAAAATGAAACTGAGTTTCGTTTTTAGCATAACAAGATAGTTAAAAATAGAGGAGAGGACAATGAAAACAATACAGGAAACAGTTGAGAAAAAAGAAAGACCAGTGAAAGTATTGCAATATGGAGAAGGAAACTTCCTTAGAGCTTTCGTTGACTGGATTATCGATCAATTGAACGAAAAAAGCGACTTCAATGGAGATGTAATGATGGTGCAGCCTCTTGAGCACGGCATGAGTGACATGATCAATGCTCAAAATGGACTCTACACAACAGTCTTGAGAGGAGTACAAAACGGAAAACCAGTCGAAGAGTTCAGAAAAATCACATCTGTAAAGGGATGTATCAACCCATACAGAGACTATAATGAGTATATCGAGCAAGCAAAGAATCCTGACTTGAGATTCATAATCTCCAACACAACAGAGGCTGGAATTTCATACCATAAGGGTGACAAGCTTGAAGACAAGCCACAGGTATCATATCCTGGAAAAGTATGCGCATTTTTGTATTCAAGATACAAGGCATTCAATGGCGATGAAAAGAAAGGAATCATCTTCATTCCTTGCGAGCTTATAGACAAGAACGGGGATAATCTAAAGAAAATCGTACTAGAGTATGCATCGGAGTGGAACCTTGAGGAAGGATTTATAAGCTGGGTTGAAAACGCATGCGATTTTTGCAACTCGCTTGTCGACAGAATCGTTCCAGGATACCCAAGAGCAGAAGCTGACAGCATTTGCGAGAAGCTTGGATATAAAGACAACCTCCTTGACTCTGCTGAGATATTCCTTCTGTGGGTAATAGAGTGCCACAAGAAGATGCATGATGACGAATTGCCAACAGCAAAGGCTGGCGTAAATGTCATTTGGACAGATGATATGTCATTCTACAGAACAAGAAAGGTTCGAATTCTCAATGGAGCACACACAATGACAGTGCTTGCAGCATACCAGACAGGCTTAAATACAGTCGAAGAGTGCATAAAATCCGATCTTATCTATCCAATGATGAGAAGAGGACTCTTTGAGGAGATCATCCCTTCAATGGATGGAGACAAGGATCAACTTGTACAATATGCAAACGATGTACTAGAAAGATTTGCAAATCCTTATATCGTTCATCTTCTTTTGTCGATCTCTTTGAACTCTGTATCCAAATTCAAAACAAGAGACCTACCTTCCCTATTGGGCTATTACAAGAAAAACGGAAAGCTTCCTGATGTGCTTTCGTTCTCGCTTGCATCACTGATCAGCTTCTACAATGGAAAGATCAACGAAGACAAGACAGCGCTTGTTGGCAAAAGAGGCGATGAAGAGTACTTGATCAAGGATAGCCCTGAAATTCTCGAGGTTTTCGACAACCTATACAGCCAGAGCTACAAATGCTCAGGATGCAAATCATCAGCAATTGCAAAAGCTGTCCTCTCGAAAACAGAATGGTGGGGACAGGACCTTACAGCTATTGCTGGCCTCGAGGAAAAGGTCGCATCATACTTGGCAAAGATTTACGATGATGGAATGACAGAGGCAATAAAGTCTCTCTAGTTTATTTCGGGGGAATAAGAAATGGAAAACAAGCTAGTTAAAATCAATTCCAATGATAATGTAGCTGTAGCAATCCAATCTCTGTTCAAAGGAGATGTTGTCTCTGTAGATGGTGATACATTCACTTTGCTCTCTGATATCCCAGCAGGACATAAAGTTGCGCTGAAGGACATAGATAAAGGCGAGAAGATAATCAAATATGGTTATCCAATAGGGGAAGCAAAGGATGATATCAAGAAGGGACAACATGTCCATGCGTTCAATATCCATACGCTTTTGTCCGAAAACGCAAGCTACCACTATGACAAGAAGATAGCGGATGAATATCTAGAAGAGTTCCAAGCTGACCAAAAACGTTGGGAAGAACATGTTCCATTTATCGATGCATATGAGAGAAAAAACGGGAGAATTGGAATAAGAAACGCTCTATGGATCGTTCCCACAGTCGGATGCGTGAATGGAATTGCAAAAAAACTTGAAGCATGGGGAAACCAAGAACTTGGCATTGAGGATGGAGTCCATGCATGGACACATCCTTTTGGATGCTCTCAAATGGGTACAGATCACGAGAATACAAGGAAGATACTTGCCGATTTGGTGCACCATCCAAATGCGGGAGGCGTTTTGGTTTTGGGTCTTGGATGCGAAAACAATACAATGGACTCATTCAAAGAACTCGTTGGAGAGGTAGATCCATCAAGAGTAAAGTTCCTTGTTGCCCAAGAGTCAGAAGATGAAATTACTGATGCGCAGAGTCTTATGCGTAAGATTTCAGAGACAATCAAAAACGACAAGAGAACTCCTCAGCCAATGTCAAAACTTGTAGTTGGCTTCAAATGTGGAGGATCTGATGGTCTTTCTGGAATAACAGCGAACCCTCTTGTTGGGCGCTTTTGCAATGAGCTTACAGCAATGGGTGGAACAGCTATCCTAACAGAAGTTCCTGAGATGTTTGGAGCTGAGCAAATATTGATGAACAGAGCCACAGACGAAACTGTTTATAAACAAATCGTTGACTTGATTGACTCATTCAAGGATTACTTTGTGCAACATCATCAAGTAGTTTACGAAAATCCAAGTCCAGGAAACAAAGCTGGTGGCATCTCCACTTTGGAAGACAAATCTCTCGGATGCGTGCAAAAAGGCGGGAAGGCACCTGTTATAGATGTTTTGAAGTACGGAGAAAGAGTCAAGAAAAATGGTCTTAACCTTCTTTGGGGACCAGGAAATGATATCGTTTCTACAACAGCTCAAACAGCTGCAGGAGCAAATATAATCCTATTCACAACTGGAAGAGGAACTCCACTTGGAGCACCTGTTCCAACTGTAAAGATAGCGACTAATGATCATCTTTCATCTTTCAAGACGAACTGGATTGACTATAATGCAGGCAAAATGCTCAAAATCGATCCACAAAGCGTTACAAATGAGCTTATAGCTCTGATCACTGCTATCGCAAATGGCGAGAAGCATACAAAGAATGAGATCAATGGATATGCTGAGATCTCATTATTCAAAGATGGAGTAATACTATGAAACCATTTATGGGACCGGATTTTCTTCTTGAAACAGAGACAGCAAAGAAACTGTTTCACAACTTTAGCGCTGATATGCCAATATTCGACTACCATTGCCATTTGATCCCACAAGAGATTGCCAAGAACAAGAGATTCGATAACATCACAGAAATCTGGCTTGGAGGAGATCACTACAAGTGGAGACAGATGAGAACATGTGGAATCGATGAAAAATACATAACAGGCAATGCAGATCCTTATGAGAAATTCCTTGCATGGGCTGAAACAATGGAAAACCTTATTGGGAACCCACTCTACCATTGGACCCACCTTGAGTTGCAAAGATACTTCGGAATCTATGATGTGCTCAACAGAAAGAATGCCAAGAAGATTTTTGACCAATGCAATGAAAAACTAAAGAATGATCCAGATTTGACAGTCTGGGGAATCATGAAGAAATTCAAGGTTTATGCTGTTGGAACAACAGATGACCCTGCTGATGATTTAAAGTGGCATAAAGTCATAAAGGAAGAAGGAAAGTGCCCTGCAAAGGTAATACCTTCTTACAGACCTGACAAAGCTCTTAATATCAACAAAGATGATTTCAAAAATTATGTAGATACTCTTGCAAAGAGTGCAAATATGGAGATCAATAGCGCAAACGATCTTGTCAAGGCACTGGAAAAGAGACTCGACTTCTTCGTTGAGATGGGTTGCAAGGCATCTGACCATGCACTTGAGACATGCCCTCATACATTCTGGTCCGATGATTGCGTTAACAAGATATTTGCAAAGAAGATGAACTCTGAATGCTTGACAGATGAGGAGATTGATGCTTACAGGACTTTTGTACTTGCAAATCTTGCAAAAGCTTACAAAAAGAGAAATGTAGCAATGCAATGCCACTTTGCATCAATCAGAGACAACAATGCAAAGATGTTCAAGCTGTTGGGACCTGACACAGGATTCGATGCATCTCATGACAAGGAACTTGCATATGGAGTATCAAAATTCTTCTCAAAGCTATCTGAGACAGATGATATTCCAAAGACAATCTTCTACTCTCTTAATCCTAAAGACTACTACTCTCTTGGGACTTTGATGGGATGCTGGCAAGGCGATGGAGTCAAAGGAAAGATCCAGCTAGGCTCGGCGTGGTGGTTCTGCGATCACAAGGATGGAATGGAAGAGCAAATGAAAGTCTTGGCAAACATTGGAATGCTCCCAGCTTTCATTGGCATGCTTACCGACTCAAGAAGCTTCCTATCCTACTCCAGACATGAATATTTCAGACGAATACTTTGCAATCTCATTGGATCATGGGTCGAAAACGGCGAAGTTCCAAATGACGAAGAGATGCTTTCAAATGTTGTGAAAGATATCTCGTTTACAAACGCAAAGAATTATTTCGAAGGAAAATAAGATGCAACGAGAGAATGATGAGAAGCAAATAAGCGCTGTTGGACGTACGCTTTCAATCCTGGAGGCGCTTAGCAAAGAGGAATCAATAAATCTTGAACGTCTTTCCAAGACAACATCCTTGCCAAAAGCAACACTTCTTAGATTTCTCTCAACTCTTGTTAGCCTTGGCTATGTATTTAGAGACGATGGAGATAACTACCATCTAACCTTAAAGATGTTCTCCATCGGCTCTAGAAGCCTTAATCATATCAACCTTGTTGATACAGCCCGTCCATTTACCAAAAAGCTATCAAATGAACTGGGAGAGACTGTACATGTTGGAATTCTGGAAGAAGACAAGGCAATCTACATACTCAAAGACGAATCAAATTACACAATAAGAATGTATTCGAGAGTTGGTAAAGCAATACCACTCTATTGCACAGCAATCGGGAAGATATTCCTATCATATATGAGCGAGAAGGATCTTGACTCATATCTTGATACACATCCTCTTAGGCCATTTACGCCAAAATCAATAAAGAACGTTGATGCGCTAAAAGAAGAGCTAAGACTAGTAAGAAAGCGTGGATGGTCGATTGATGATGAAGAGCATGAAGAGAACATAATGTGCATCGGAGCTCCGATTTTTGATTATACGAATTCTGTTGTTGCAGCCATCTCAGTATCATTTCCTCTCTTCAGATTCGACAAAGAGAACTTTGAATTGATCATAGATAAAATCACAACAACATCGAATGAGATTTCAAAGCTACTAGGATACGAAAAGGAAGACTAATTGCTCTCAAGAACCAAAGCAATATAGCCAATATAACTCTCAGCAAGGAATGCTTGGCCACTTTCTGATGTCGGTGCTGTCAAAGACAAAGATACAGATGCACTTCCTTTAGCATTTCCTGCCAGCTCTCCATTCAAAAGCTCGTAAGTTCTTGCATCGATGTCGATTTTGCCCAATATTGCATATCCACTTTCGTTCTTGCATGGTATTCTTGCATTATCGACTGTTATATTAGCCTTATAATTCAATCTAGCATGAGACCCTTCTGTCTCAGTTACTCCGGATGATAGAACAAGACAAGAGTCGTTGGAATCGAACGAATCTGTAGCTTTACTTGAAAGCAGAATAAGCTTAAGTGCAATTGAGCTATAATTGCCATGTATATCCCAATTAACATAAAACTTCTCGCTTTCAACAGATGTTTGCGAGTTGGATTCAAGAAGTTGGAATCTCACTTCTTTCAAATCTGTAGTAAAGGAATCTGGGGAACTGTAAAAACCAACTCTCATTGCTTCAGGCTTCTCAAACCAGAGAGCAATACTCGAATTATTCAATGTAGTTGCTCCTAAAGAGAATAAAGAAAAAACAAGAATAATCAAAGCAATTGACGGTTTCTTCATATTAACCACTTCATCCTTCATAGCTGATTGTAACTTTGATTGAACCAGAAAACACATTATATTTCCCTACGCCTTGTTTCAATTCATTTGATGGGATTTGCAAAACGATATACTGTGAGCCAGCTATTGGATAATCTCGTCCAGATATATAGATTGTTGCATTTTTGTTTTCTTTTGAAGAGAGTTTTGTCCCATTTATTGCTAAAGGACTTTGCCAATTTATTTCGATTGTCGAATTGTTTGCTTTCAAAGGTTCAAATTCCGAGAGAGTTATAGTTATTGCATTTCTTGTATATACTTTCCACCAGATATAGAAACTTGCTTGACGAAAACTACTATTATCTTGCAGAACAAAATCAACATAATCCAGCTCAATGCTACTAGTGTCATCGTTTATACTTTTGATTTCTTTTGAGCTGACACCAAAATCTATACCGCTTTTTGCGCCAGCGAAAGCTACATCGAGAACATCCTCTCCTAGCTGTATTGAATACAACGATATAGGCAAAACAAACAATATGATTAAAGAAAGAACCCTTTTTATCATTCAATCTCCTGTAACATATAACAAAGCAAGTTTTCCAGTTTCTTTGTTCGGTAGTTTCGCAATGTCAGAGATAGCTGCAGTAGCATTGACTCCCAACTTGAAAATCTCAGCACAAACGATTTCATCTTTATCGGGGATAAAGTATCCAAAATCATAGTCAGAGTCAAAAAAGGAAGAAGGCTCAACTTGAACTATCTCACGCCCATCATTGAATGAAGGAAAATCAAAACCTAATTCAAGTACAGAATCATCTTGATACTTGAAGTTCTTGCCAAGCAAATATATCTTCACATCATTGCTTGAGTTGATCTGATAGTAAATCCTTGGTTCTGCAGAAAAAACCAATTTTTCATTCGTAGAAAGATTATCATCTTGAAGCAAACTAATGCTATTTAGCCTATTAAGACCAACAGTATCGACAGAAATAGTTGTTATAGTGCTATCAGTAAAACCAACAACCACTTTGGTATTTTTCTCGTTTGACAAATCCAAGCGCAAGTTAATATTCTTGCTCTCAGTTTTGGCAGCCCCCAAATTGAAGCTGCCAAATGATATCAACAATAAAAAGTACAGACAAATTCTATGCATTTATAGCTCGTAATAATTAATTTTTTGCTGTAATAGCAACTGTAATGGTATCTGAATATTCAGAAGCAAGTGTTGCTTTCTCGATATCAGCTTTTAAAGCTGTAAAAGTCATAGGCACAGCACCATAATATAGAGCCATATTACTTGAGATATCAAAGCTAATGCCATTTTCCAAATCACCACTAGGCGATACAGAATCTATACCACTATTATCTTGAATTGAGCCCAATTCCCCGGAATAAGCAATAGAGGAATCACCATTTTTCAATTTTCCACTATTTTGCGATGTTATTTTTATAGAATATTTATTGCTATCGCCTTTGATTCTCCACCAGACATATGCATCTTGGTAGCTCATATTTTCAGAGCCAGAAAACAAATGTTCTCCACTTACAAAACTATCGCTTTTTGGAGCATTTTCCACCAATTTCGAGGCCCCTGTAGCATCTGTAATCCCAAAACTAGCTTCAGTAGGGATTGTCAACTTAACATCAATTGATGCACCGTTTGCTGTTGGAGCAGCAAATAACGCTGTGCTCAACGCAAAAACCAATAAGACAAAATAAATCCTTTTCATTTTTTCTCCGTCTTTTGTGTCATGCTCTATAGGATTTTGCCCACTTTGACACTCAAGTGAGCATCCTACCATATTAATCTATACTTTTAATTCCTCTTTTTAAGTTCCTTCGGATGAAACAACATGGATATATACATCTTCTTTATATCGTCCAGACTCCAAATAGCTTGGTGGAGAATCGATCGAGATCTGAATATCTGTTGAAAGAACAAAATATGTAACATATGAACCTGCAGAATGCTTTATCGCACCTTCTGAGTTCCATCCTGAAATTACTTCTGGAGATACAGATGCCCCGACAACTCCATCCGCTTGCGAAAAATATGTTGTTCCATCAAATTCCACATATTCCTCATCTTTACCTTTCATATACAGATTGAATCCAAGCGAATTTCTCATAGAAACCAAGCCTCCGCTTTCATCTTTTATTCTTTCATTCACAAAACGAAAACGTTCGCCTTGAAGCGTTGGCTTGCTACTGGAGGATGCAAAAATATATATAGAATCAGGTATCTTGCTTTGGTCAGTTTCTTTCCCATAGTTAGCAACAAAATCGAGTTGAGCTATACTGATTCTTAAATTAACATCATTTTGCAAATCAAGATTCGATGCTGCAGGTAAAGGCTTTATAAACAAGCTCGCTTTAGATGGTGTTGTCAGAGCCTGATGCTCTATGTAGCCAGAGAATGGAATCGTAAATGCCTTCCCACTTCCCAAAGCCTTACCGTCTTTATCCCTAAGTTGAATATGTACAGTAACCATCGCAACATAATCATCTTTTTCTGAAAGAATGTATCTCTTGCCATTATATGTAAGGCTCAAATCATTGTTATCTTCAAATCTACCGGGAAGAGCAAGGATTACATCGAAAAAGACAGCTGAGCCATCATTGCTGTTATCATCATAGGCAAAGGAAAGCTTTTCATATTGCGACTCCTCAAACGTCTCGTCGATTTCTATAACCTGAATTAGTTTCTCATCTGAAGAATTGCGTGACTGATAGTGTCTGGATGTCTTTACAATAACAAAAAGCTTAAATGGAACTCGATAAGCATCATTTGATAGTGATGCCATTTCCAATGCTCCAGTACTTGATTCCACATAGATTGAGAGCTCTCCTCCTTCCAAAGCATTTCTTAGACCAATATCGTCTTCAACAGGATCATCCGAATAACCTCCTGTAAGAACAATATTTGGATCATAGTATTTCCAGTTATTTGCTTGTGCTTTTTCCCATGTTGAATAAGAGTCATCTGACGGGAAATAGTGTCCACTCCATTTTAATGTATTTCCATTTGCAAGATTTGATCTGTCTGGATAGCAAAGACTCCTTAAATTTATGGCTGAGGACGCTAATGGAACCAAGTAATAGTTTGAATCGTCAAATTCATAAGCGAAAAGAGATGAAATAAAAAAAGCAGATAAAACAATGAGAATTAAACGTTTCATTCTTCTGTCCTTATGTGTATTGTTACTCTTGATTTGTATTCTCCTGGTGGTACACTATCGGGATCATTCTTAATTTTATTTGTAGCATCTTCTGTGAAGCAAAACTTTATATAACCAGATGCATTACCTATAAAACCAGTTCCTGCATTTTCAACAAGCGCCGTCATACTTACGTATTCACCTTCATTTTGAGTTCCCCAGTCTGGGTATTCCTTGACTCTTGGAATCAAAAGATATGTACCTTTGGATGAACCGTCGTATATAAATAAAGCTTCTTGGCTTAATCTGTTTCCATTCGAATCCCAATAAGATAGGATAAACTCGAAGCCAAGCGAATATAAAAGCTCAGCTTTTTTATTTGAATCAGACAAAGGCTCGGCTTCTATCATTACAGAAAACATTGCATTTGATATGAATTTCCAGTTTGCTATTATTCTTCCGTAGCCGGAACTAAACAGTCTGGTAACATCAATATCTTTATACCAAGTCGATTCGTCCTCAATATCGAATGGCATCCCCATTCTAAATTCAGGATCGCTTTGTGCTGGAATTCTTTCAATGGATACTTCCGTTATTTCTTTGTAGCCAGCTTGCAACGAAAGTGGTTTTGAGACCTCAGTTGTATATATAACAGCTGCAAATATGGAATGAGAAAGGAGAAGAGTCATTATTACCAAATACTTTTTCATATCAATCATCAGACCTCAATGTAATTGTCACAGGAAGAACATATACTCCAGGCACAGCTTTGACATAATCCGAAGAGTCGAGCGTAATTCCAACCACTCCAGATGCAGACCAAATCCCATCGTCAATATCCTCATTTGGAACAATCTCATTTGCTTCATCAAGTACTTCAAAAGAGAACTTTACATCAAATGATGGAGAGAAATTTGATGTTTTTGTTATATTTCCTCTGAGGGTATTTACATCTGAGGCAAAACTATCATCATACCCTGAAAGCTTATACACATAGCCTTTTTTGCCATTGCTATATTTAACTTCCTTTATGTCTATTCCAGATTCATTTGACGTCGTAGTTGTCAATGTCTCAGATGGTCGAGAGAAATTATAGTTTATATAGTGCACAGAAAACGAAAGTCCAACTTGATTTGTATCCGTTGCCTCCGAGTATGTCGGATCCATTAAGTCAATATTATCGATTCCACCTTCTATTCTTGAAAATGGTTTTATCTTATTTCCTCCGAATGCAAATGATAACGTGTAACTTCCTTGCGAGCATCCATAGACTCTGTATGAAAAGACAGCATGAGTCGAGAAAAATGTTGTATCACTATGAGAAACAACTCCAAGGTAGTTGTCTATCGATGGAGTTATATTTATTTTCGAGTTTTCATTAAGGTTTTCCAATGTATTCGATATTGCATCTGTAATCTCAAGCTTGACAGGTTGACCATCAAGAAGATCCTTGCCAAGCTTGTATGCTGCAATCTCAAAACCAAAATCATAGTCCTGAGAAAAACAAGGAACAGCTGTCATGAATATCATACATAATGCTAATGCACAATTTCTTAATTTCATAAAGCCTCCTTAAATCCAGGATAGAGCAAATCCCAAAATTCATCTGAAGAAAGGGCTTCAGAAAAAACAAGTCTCTTACAACTGGAGTATTGTTCAGGAAGCTTCATCCCGCTTATTTCATCAATTGCTTCGATATAGACATTCATTTCATTTGGACTGTTTTTTTCACTTATCTCTATCAAAGCTAAAGCCCATCCATCATCATTTGGAATATCAAATCCATAGAGCCCTTCAGGAAGGTCTGAAAGGATTATTCTTCCGCTTTCATCGCTGAAGACATATCCATCTTCATAGAGTTTAACATCAATCTCAAAATCTCCAGATATTGAAACTAGGTAAAGCGGAGATGAGTCATTTATCCAAGGATTCCCATTGATATCTGTTACTATAGCAGTCATTGCATAAACTGGGTTTGATTCCAGTGTATAAACAAATCCACGACCATTTGTCTTCGGTAGATAAAGTGCAAAAGAGCGAGGACCAGAGATTGAATCCTCACTTGTGCTGTATATCATAATTTGGTTGTTCCTTACACTTGAAACAGCTGAATAAAGTGACGTAGAGAAGAACTTATTAAGTTTTGATGTACCAAATGCTCCACTATATCCAATGCTTAAATCATTCCCTTTCAATTCGCCTTTTTGCTTAATTAGCAAGTACGATTGTCCAATCGATGAAGAAAGCGCAAAAAAACCATCTGCAAAAATAGTGGATGTTGACAATGACAAATTACCACTCAATCTATTCAAATCAAGAGAGGAAGATATTCCAAACCCGAAATTGAAATAATCTGTAGAAGTTGCATATGATGCATAAAAGTTGCTATTTCTAAAGGATTTCATCTTTTCAAAGCTGTTATATCCAGGCATGTCGATTGAGCTTGACAAAGAGCTTTTCAAAGAATGCATATTGAAATTCACCTTTGTGCTTTTTTCATTCAAAGATGATGATACATTCCCTGAACCAAATGAGACTGATGCGTATACACTTGCAGATGCTCCAACGTTGCCCGCAAAATTGCCACTCAAATTAATAGATGTCGATAAATTTATATTCCTCTGAGGAGAAAACCCCAAAGAAAGATAAGACGTATAAGAACTCGACTTGAACACATCTGTATATAAATTGAAATTCGAACCGATGCCATAGCTGAGCAAGCCGAGTTTGCCACTTGTTGAAATCCCAACATTAAAAACAAATCGATTGCTATTCAAAATATCAGGAGGTGATGAGAAACCCAAACTTGCATTTATCGAAGAAATGTGCTTTTTTGACAAATTTGCTTGATGCGATACCCGTGCATAAATCTCCGGAAAATGATAGTTACCATCTGATAGCTTTCTCTGATAAAGATTTAAATTATAACGAGTTGTCCCAATCGAGCTTGCTTGAGTCAGCTCGAAATTAACCTTGCCTTGCATATTCATTTGATTCTTATCTGTTGGCAAATTCGAAACAGCGATTGCACCTCGAAGCAGCAAGGAATTCGAAAGTCCATATGAGTAATCAAATGATAAAGAAAGATTCCTCGGATCATATTGATAGTATTTTCCACCAAGACTAAAACCAATTGAACCTTCTCTTATTTTATCCTTCGACAAAAGCGTTTCTCTCCCAATTGCCAGACTGAGGTTATAATAAAATTCCCCGGGATAAAGCAAAGATGAGTAATATGAAAATTCATGTATTATCTCTTTTGGTGCACTTCCATCTGTTGGAGATACTTTAATAAGAACTCTGTTGACGCCTGTATAAAGAACAAAATCCTCAAGTTTGTACTTTCCAGGGTTCAAGATCTTGCTATACAAAACCCTATCATCGTTTATAACCTCTACAAGCGACTCTTTTTCGACAGTCAACTCAGCCTCATATGGACTCTTCCTCTCATAGCTATCATTTGAATATGACAAATTCTTTGAAAGTCTTATTCCTATAGGTGTCCCTAGTGGCGAGATAATACCTGGCGAGATGCATCCCCAGCTTAAACGAAGCATTTTTTCTTCAAAATCGCGTCTGAAGGTATAACTCGAAAGCGAAAAATCCAAATCCCTATTGTTGAAATTCAGATAATACGAAAAATCAAGGAATATATCATACATAGACATCGTATTTGTTGAATACAATGAAACATCATAATCCCAGATCTTTTTTTGATATAAATACCAGCCAAAAGATGTGTTATATGAAGATTTGAATGAAAATACAGCAGGACTTATTATCTCAGCTCCAGCTAGCGGTTGTTCATCATATCTTGAATAAGATGGTGATAAACTAATCGAAGCAAATGGCATATCGTCAAGGTCAAATGATAAGTAAATTTTGTAATCATTTGCTTCAAATGACGACCTGACACCAAATTTTTCCAAATCTTCAAGAGAATAAGAGCTGCTTTGTGTATTGAAAATCCTCTCATAAGCCTCTTCTGTAAGATTGTTTTCAAGAATAAATCTCAAATCATCAATCGCTATATATGGGATTTGGGAAAGCATCTCTACAGAAACAGAGCCTCGATTCTCTCCATTCACATAAAGATTCATATAGTAGTTTCCATCCTCAAAAAGAAGCAAATCCTCACCAGATATATAGAAATCAGCCCAGAAATCATCATCTTGCCAAAGCTCTGTAGTATTGATTTGAAATTCCATATTACTATCATCTATTGCTTTCTCATCACTCTTGGCAGGGGAAAGAATGGCTTCGTTTTCTTTGCAAAAATTTATCAAAAAAACAAATAGGTCTGCCAATTCATCTTCGCTGAATGTTTTATCAAAAAGTACTGTAAGTGTCTTTGCATCCAACGAAAAATCAAAACCAGCCGTCTCTGTATAGTATTTTTCTATAAAGCAAGAGACAAAATTGCATATCTGGTCATCGGTGCAAAAAGGTGGGAATAGAACCAGGAGTTTATCTCTAAAGCCATCAAATAGCAAAACATCATAAGCCAAATCGAGTTCCATGGATACATGGAAAGCAAGAGGCGCGTTTCCTTCATTAACAATCTCACGCTCTTGCGAACTCAAACCCCAGCTCTCCGAATATTCTTCTTCAAGATTGTTTCCATTGCCATTTCCAGTTGGCTTTTCTAAGGACAGCATCTTAACAGATTTTGCATCAAGAACAGCATTTGATTGAGGAGTTTTTTCTTCATGCGATTCCATTTCATCTTTTGTAAAGAAAAAAACATCATCTCCCTTTTCATACAAAGCAATAGCAAAGGCAAACACTGTTGAAAGCGCTATTTGAATGCCAAGAAAAATGCATAAGAATCCCTCTATTCTCCTTTTCAAAACACGACTCTCCCTTTTTCAATCACTTTGAATATGAATAGTCGTATTTTATTTGAACAGTAAAACTAGATGCCTTCTCTATTTCCTTTGGAATCTCTAAAGAAATGCAAACGGAAGAATCTGTAAGAAGATTCACTCCCTCAACAGAGCTAACATCTTCATCTGATAGAGTATAGCTAGAACCATCATCTCCTTTTAATGTAACACCCAATGAATTAAGAATCTGGTGCACGCTTCCAGTATTCTTGAGTGTTATAACAAGCCTGTCGTCAACTTTACTAGCATACCCCTCGACTCGCTCTATTACTTTGCTAGGGGCAACATAAGCCGCTGTACTATAAACAAACAGAAAGTTAATCATCTGTCCTTCTGATGTGACAGATGCACCTCTAGAGTATGGTATTTGCTCAGAAACAATCCTAAACGCCATCTCCTTCGTCACTGTCTTAGGCCCTCTGTATTGAACTCTGACAATTTGAGTTGTCGCTGGCTTTATAATCATCTTTGAAGGCTGTATTGAGAAATATTGCATAGCTGGTTCTGTATACTCATTTCCGTTTAAATCTATATATCTTTTATTGGCGCTTATTTCGATTGCAATAGGAAAATCCGAATCATTTGTTAGTTTATAAGTTTTTACAGATTCCACTCCGCTCGGATAGTAGGTTGCATTCAATGGTGACAATTGGTAAGCATGTACATTCGTAGCTAGAAAAAATAATCCGAGCGTAACGATAATTCTATTGAAAACTTTTTTCGTCATTTCATGTTCCCTATAATTAATACTGAACAAAATGTAGTGTATTTTTTACATTTTGTCTAATTTTGTATTTATGTCAATATAAATCGCAAAAAGATATCCTTTTCATGCTATTCAGCATAAAAGGATTGTTGTTATATATACCTTACCCCCCCCCCAATAAAGATGTCAAGAGTCAATAATATGACGCAGTAGAAATGTCAAAAGCATCAGATGAAATTTGACCTAAGGCACTTGTAAACAATAGTATTTTCTTTCTTCTATGCAGAATTTGATTGCACATTGCTTGTTTATGACGATTAATGTGATGATGGTAATCTAAAACTGAAACTTGTATCAGGTTTTCTGCTTGTATCTTTTGTATACTCAGCAAGATACCCATTGATTGTTATCATACCAGTCTTTGCATCAAGAATTGCGTCATAGAAATAGCCTTCTGATTCAAGATTCATTAATGGTGTCTTTCTTTGATGGTATGCAGCAAGATTCAGCTCACCCATATAGTCGTTCATATGATATTCGATATTGCCTTTATGATGATGGCCAACAAGTACAAGGCCTATCTTATACTCACTCATTATCCTATAAAGCTTGTTTCGCTCTGTTATATCAGCAAAGCCAGTAAGAAACAATGATTGATCAAAGGTTCCGCCTGTTGTCATATTATCATGTGCCACGATTATCTTGTATTTGGCTCGATCTGACTTTAGCGCATTCTCTAAGAATGAAAGCTGAGCTTTCCCAAGTACTCGCATAGAACTGTCGAGCTTATATATAGAAAGAAGATTCCCATACATATAATGCCCCATAGTGCCTGCAAAATCCAAAAGATCCCAACCTGTTAAGCCGTTACTATTCTCAGCATTCTCCTCATCCCATTTTGCGTAGTCGAAGATATGCCTCTCATGGTTTCCTATGCAATAAACAAACCAGCCTTTCTTTGTTCTTTCTGCTGTAGAATCAATAAAGTTCTTCACATTTTGATCATATTGGCCGTCATCAGTCAAATCACCAAGGCAAACTAGGAATTCAGGCTTATCAGAATCAAGATAGCTATAAAAATTGTCATGGAAATACTTCACTGAAGAATCATCCCTATCACGTCCCAAGTGAACATCTGTGATTATTGAAAACCTAATGGAATCAACATTTATGCTTTGCACATTGCTTATCGATACAAGCTCTGTTTTTTCATTTTTTTGCTTTGATATATCATAAACACTCAAAAACGGATTCTCTTCATATTGACTGGCAATAGAATCTGGAAAAGTAATATTGCAAGAAATAGTCGATACAAGTAAAAGCAATATCGCAAGTATCTTCATGTTTTCCACCTATAAAGATAAGCAAATGATACTCCATAAGCTGTAATCATATGCCATGGATCCATCAAATACTCAGCTTCCCTCATGAATGCAGAGACTTCCAATGAATTGGATTCATTGATTTCAACATCAATATAAGCTTGGTAAATTGGAACAGCTTTCCAACTCCTCTCAATTGTGTTGTTCAAACCCAAGTAAAAACCAAGCGAGATAGCTTTATAGCAAAGCGCAACATCAAGTGCAACCAAAGGTGAAAGAGACCATAGATATTCAACAGAATATGGCGAATAAGCCAGTCCTAGTTGTAGTCCCAAGCAGTATGAGAACTTCAAACAGCCAGCCTTCAACATTTGCATAAAAATATATGAAAAATCTGTAAAACCACCTTCATTTGGCACATAAAGGCTATGCAATAGAAACTGATTATGCAATGTACGTCCTGTTTTCAAATCGTACAAAAGAGAGAATGCAACCTCATCACGCCCTTGTATTTGCATCTCAAAAGAAAGGTCATTATAACCAGCTTTCAACCCAAATATGCTTTTGCAATAGGTAGTACTACTGTTTCTGTATCCAAGGTTCATGCCAAGGGAAAAATCTCCGGCAAATAGAGCTGATGAAATCATAGAAAAAACTATTATCAGATACAGTCGCACTTTCCCCACAAGATAATACTACTCAATAGAAAAATAATTTTCAAGACAGAGAGGCACAAGCAAAGTACCCTAGTTTTGCAAATTATCAATCAAATTGGCAGAGAGCCAGCTCGTTTCAATTTTAATTTATTGATAAATATCCTTGCATCCGGCTAATATACTTTCAGTGAATGCAAGGATCGATTTTACTCTATTTATACTTCAAGTTCATTCTCAAGCTTCTTTGTCTATAGCTCCAATCATATCAGAGATCGATGCACCAGGTGCTACCATAGGAAGGACTTTGTCATCGATTGGAATCTGGCAATCAATTACGACAGGAGAGTTCAATTCAACTGCTGCTTTTATCACAGCCTCTGCATCATCTTCAAGCGTAAGGCGCATTCCTTTCACGCCATATGCATTTGCAAGCATAACCCAATCGAGTGGAGTGTCAAGAGTAGTCTCCGAGTATCTCTTTTCAAAGAAAAGGCTTTGCCATTGCCTGACCATTCCTAGCGTATGATTGTTCATAACAACAATAATAACTGGAAGATTGTAGCGAGCTATAGTTGCAAGCTCATTGCAATTCATCCTAAATGATCCATCGCCAGCAATGTTGACAACACGCGAGCTAGGGTTTGCAATCTGCGCACCAATAGCGGCACCAGTTCCATATCCCATTGTGCCTAAGCCACCGGATGTCAAAAAACGCCTAGGCTTGATACCCTTAAGAAATTGTGCAGCCCACATCTGATGCTGTCCGACCTCTGTTGTAATTATCCTGTCCTCCGGAAGAGCTTTCTCCAAAGCATCGATTATCTCTTTTGCCCTATGAGCTTCAGTTGCAACCTTTTGAGGGAACCTTATGCGATTCGCATCCAGCATGTTCATCCATTTTCTATGGTCCAACTCCGCTCCCTCTAGCTTTTTAATAAGCAAACCGAGGGCAGCTTTTATATCAGCAATGATATGTACTTCGCTTTCTATGTTTTTGTTGAACTCAGCTGGATCAACATCGATTTGGATTATTTTTGCCTGGCTAGCGAATGTCGAACCCTTCGAAATTACCCTATCAGAGAATCTTGCTCCGATAACAATCAATAGATCGCAACTGTTGATTGTTAGATTTGACAGCTTTGTACCATGCATTCCAATCATGCCAGTAAATCTAGGCGAATCGGACGGCATTGCGCCAAGCCCCATCAAGGATGAACCTACAGCACTGTCTATGATTTCAGCAAATAGCTTGAGTTCCGATGAAGCATCAGCTCTTATAACACCACCTCCTACATAGATCATAGGGCGTTCAGATGATTTTATAAGCGCAACAGCTTTCTCAATATCTTGCATCCTCAACCTTGATACCTTTCTCTCAACCGCCTTTATTTCAGTTCTCTCATACTCAAAGCTCTCAGTCTGGATATTCTTTGGAATATCGACAAGAACAGGCCCAGGCCTTCCCTCTTTTGCAATCTGGAAAGCCTCTCGTATAGTCGAAGCAAGCTCTTTTATGTCCTTAACAATATAGTTGTGCTTTGTAATTGGCAATGTAACACCTGTTATATCCACCTCTTGAAAAGAATCCTTTCCGAGAAGAGAGACTGGGACATTGCCTGTTATTGCAACGACAGGAACACTGTCCATATATGCTGTTGCAAGCCCAGTAACAAGATTAGTTGCCCCAGGGCCAGATGTTGCTATGCAAACTCCAACTTTTCCTGTAGAGCGAGCATATCCATCAGATGCATGGCTTGCCCCTTGCTCATGTGCTGTCAATATATGCTTTATACGATCCTTGTTTCTGTAAAGAGCATCATAAAGTGGGATAACCTGTCCTCCTGGATAACCAAAAACACGGTCCACTCCCTCCTCTATCAAACATTCTACAATTATATCAGCACCAGTAATATTCATTAGCATCCCTCTGTGTTTATAGCTCCCTCTGCCGCTGAGGAAACATGCTTTGCATATCTTGCAAGATAGCCTTTCGTAATCTTAGGCTCTTTTGGCTTGAACATGGCTCTTCTCTTTGCAAGTTCATCTTCATCGACAATGAGATCAAGCTTTCCTTCCTCGATATCGATTGAAATAGTATCACCTTCGCAAACGAGTGCAATAGGACCCATATCAGCAGCCTCTGGCGACACATGCCCTATCGAGGCACCTCTAGTTGCTCCAGAAAAACGGCCATCTGTGATAAGCGCAACAGACTTATCAAGCCCCATTCCAGCAATAGCTGATGTAGGAGAAAGCATTTCTCTCATTCCTGGGCCACCCTTTGGGCCTTCATATCTGATGATTATTACATCGCCAGCATTGATTTTGTTTGCAAAGATTGCACTAATTGCATCCTCTTCAGAGTCAAAGACACGGGCGGGCCCTGAGTGCTTGTACATCTCTTTCGCTACCGCAGATTTCTTCACAACAGCACCATTAGGAGCAAGCGAACCTTGCAATACCATAATTCCGCCTGTTGGCATAAATGGACGCTCAATTGGCCTGATCACTTCCTCATCATAGTTTCTTGCCTTCTCAATCGATGCGCCAATTGATTCTCCTGTGACAGTCAAGCAATCGAGATTCAAAAGGTTTTTCTTGCTCATCTCTTTCATTACAGCCATCACACCACCTGCAAGGTTCAAATCTTCCATATGAGCAGGCCCTGCTGGAGCAAGATGGCAAAGATTAGGAACCTCTTTCGAGTGTTTATTTGCATCGAATATATCTATTTTGATACCAGCTTCATGGGCAATAGCAGGAATATGCAACATCGTATTCGTAGAACATCCAAGTGCCATATCGACCTTGAGAGCATTCTCTAATGATTTACTATTGATGATATCTCGGGCCTTTATATCTTTCTTCAAAAGGTCCATGATTCTGTAACCAGATTCCTTCGCAAGTCTCAATCTTTCAGAGTACACAGCCGGAATCGTGCCATTTCCCGCAAGTGCAATTCCAACAGCTTCGCAAAGGCAATTCATCGAATTTGCTGTATACATTCCAGAGCAAGAGCCACAGGAAGGGCATGCACTATTCTCCCACTGTAAGAACTCCTCATCCCCCATTGTCCCAGATGCATGTTTTCCAACAGCTTCGAACATAGACGAAAGAGACATGCCTCTCTTGTCGCCACCCTTTACATGGCCAGCAAGCATAGGACCGCCTGAGACAAATATCGATGGAAGATTCAAACGAAGTGCAGCCATAAGCATTCCCGGAACAATCTTATCGCAATTCGGAATAAAGACCAAAGCATCAAATGGATGCGCTGTCGCCATCACCTCAATCGAATCAGCTATAAGCTCACGCGATGCAAGCGAGTATTTCATGCCTGTATGGCCCATTGCTATTCCATCGCATACTCCGATTGTTGGAAACATTACAGGATTCCCTCCTGCTTCTCTTATGCCAGCCTTTACAGCTTCTCCTATTTTATTAAGCTCCATATGGCCAGGGATGATTTCATTGAAAGCGCATACAACACCGATTGTAGGCTTTTGTATCTCGCTATCGGTCCATCCTAAAGCTTTCATCAACGATCTATGTGGAGCTTTTTCGTCTCCCTTCTTCATCAAGTCAGATCTCATTTGGAAATTCTCCTAACAATTTCATTGCCACACTCCTCTGTAGAGGAATATTTATCATTATCACCTTTTATATCAAATGTCCTTATGCCATCAGCCAACGCTCTTTCAACAGCTTTCTCTACAGCCTTCGCTTCACTCTCGAGAGCAAACGAGTAGCGTAGCATCATTGCAAGAGACAATATAGTCGCGATAGGATTTGCAATTCCTTTTCCTGCTATGTCTGGAGCAGAGCCATGGATCGGCTCGTAAAGTCCAAACTTGTCCTCTCTAAGTGATGCAGATGGAAGCATTCCTATTGATCCTGTAATTATAGATGCCTCGTCAGAAAGAATATCGCCGAACATATTCTCTGTAAGAATTACATCAAAGCTAGCAGGATTCTTCACAAGTTGCATTGCAGCATTGTCTATGTACATAAAATCCAATGAGATATCATCATATTCTTTCGCAACCTCTGATGTAACATCCCTCCATAGTCTTGATGACTCCAAGACATTTGCTTTATCGACAACAGTTACATGTTTTTTTCTCAAGCGAGCACAATCAAATGCCTTCCTCGAGATTCTTTCAATCTCGCTTTTGTTGTAACTAAGTACATCATAAGCACTGTCATAAGAACGCTCTTTCTTTCCAAAATATATTCCACCAGTAAGCTCTCTTACTACGAGTATATCCACTCCATTGGCAATCACTTGATCCTTCAATGGAGATGCTGATACGAGCTCTGGATAGATTATTGCAGGGCGCAGATTGCAAAAAAGGCCAAGCCCACTTCTAAGTCCAAGGATAGCCTTCTCTGGTCTGTTGCCGCTAGGCTCGTTGTCCCACTTAGGGCCTCCGACTGCACCTAAAAGCACAGAATCACAACTTCTTGCTCTTTCAAGAGTATCTTCAGTCAAAGGCTTTCCAAACTTGTCAATCGATATTCCTCCCGCAAGCAAATTCACATATTCGACATTGTGTCCATAGAGGCTTGCGATTCTATCTAAGACTCTAACAGCTTCATTGACTATCTCTGGCCCAATTCCATCACCTGGAATGAGAGCAATTTTCATATCCATTAAAACTTCTCCTTTATGTATGGTGCAAGACCTCCGGCTTTTATCAACTCCTGCATAAAAGGAGGAAATGGCTCAGCTCTATATTCCTTGCCAGTCGTTTCATCCTTAATCAAACCTGATGAGAAATCCACTGAAACTATATCAGATTGGGAAATTCCTGCAACAGCATCTGGACATTCCAAGATTGCAAGTCCAATATTCAATGAGTTGCGATAAAATATACGTGCAAATGACGATGCTATTACAAGGCTTACTCCTGACGCTTTTAGAGCAATAGGGGCATGCTCTCTAGAAGATCCACAACCAAAGTTCTTGCCAGCAACAATGATATCACCTGGATGAACCTTGTGTATGAAATCGGGATCAATGTCCTCCATTGCATGGCTTGCAAGTTCCTTTGGATCAGATGTGTTTAGATACCTCGCTGGAATGATTACATCTGTATCAACGTTGTCTTTGTATTTGAATACTCTTCCTTTAGCGTTCATACCATCTCCCTTGGATCTGTGATATAACCTGTGATCGCACTGGATGCGGCAACAGCAGGAGACGAAAGATAAACCTCGCTCTTTATATGTCCCATCCTTCCCACGAAGTTTCTATTTGTGGTACTTATGCATCTTTCTCCCTCTGCAAGGATTCCCATATAACCACCAAGGCATGGGCCACATGTTGGTGTTGATACTACACATCCAGCATCTATGAAGATATCAAATAGTCCTTCTTTCATTGCTTCCTTCCAAATCTTCTGCGTGGCTGGTATCACTATGCATCTGACATCTTTTGCGACATTATGGCCTTTTAGGATCCTAGCAGCTGCTCGAAGATCTGATATTCTTCCATTTGTGCATGATCCAATCACAACTTGATCGATTGATATATCTCTAGCATCCTTTGCAAGATGTGTATTCTCAGGAAGATGGGGATAAGATACTGTAGGCTCCAATGAAGAAAGATCCACTTCGATAACTTGATCATATTCAGCATCTTTGTCAGAGGCGAAAATCAAAGGCTCTTTCGCTCCAGCTTCCTTCAAATAAGAGAGAGTCTTGTCATCTACTGGGAATATTCCGTTTTTAGCACCAGCCTCTATTGCCATATTGGAAACTGTGAACCTATCATCCATTGATAAAGATGATACACCATCTCCAGAGAATTCCATTGCTTTATAAAGAGCGCCATCTACTCCTATTTTGCCTATTATGTGCAAAATCAGATCCTTTCCAGAGACATATTCAGCCATTTTCCCGATAAGATTGAACTTTATGGATGATGGCACTTTGAACCATGCTTTTCCTATTGCCATACCGGCAGCCATATCGGTAGAACCAACACCTGTTGAGAATGCACCAAGCGCTCCATATGTACATGTATGGCTATCGGCTCCTATAACGACATCACCAGCTGTAACAAGGCCTTTTTCTGGCAATAGTGCATGTTCTATTCCAACTCTTCCTACCTCAAAATAATTCTCTATCTCTTCTTTCTTTGCAAAATTTCGAACACATAGGCATTGCTCAGCTGCCTTTATGTCCTTATTGGGAGTAAAATGATCTGGGACAAGAGCAATCTTCTTCTTGTCAAAGACTCTCTCTTTTCCAAACTTTGCAAATTCCTTTATCGCAACTGGACTTGTTATATCATTTCCAAGCACCAATGACAAATTAGCCATGATAAGCTGTCCAGGGTGCACTTCCTTCTCTCCTGATGCATGAGAGAGGATCTTCTCTGTCATAGTCATTGCCATTTATTTGTTCCTTTTATCTGTATGGTCCATTAGCATATCATTCTCAAATGACATAGAGCTCGCATTTATTCCGCCAGCAATCGATGTAGATGACTCATCAAGCATCTTGTTGACAGCATTAAGACATGCAAGGATTGAAGCCTCGATGATGTCTGTGGAAAGGCCTCTTCCCCTGAAGACACCTTTTTGGTCTGATATCTTCACCAAAGCCTCTCCAAGAGCGTCTCTATGCTCTGTGACAGCTGAAAGTTGATAGTCTTCCAGCGAAAATGGATGCTTTATTATCTTCTCTATTGTCCTTAGTGATGCATACACTGGTCCTGTTCCAGTCGAAACATCTTGATAACTCTTCCCATTCTTCTTCAGTGTTATGACAGCCGATGATGTCATAGTGTTTCCACTGTTGATAACAAAATCCTCAAGCGTCCAGGTCTGGTTCTCAACAATGTCTGTTGACTCCACAAGTGCGATAATATCCCTATCTGTTACATTCTTTTTCCTATCGCACAGTTTTTTGAAACTAGAGAAAAGCCTTGAGCACTCATCCTTGTCCAGCTTATAGCCAAGCTCCTCGAGTTTTTTCTCGAAAGCATGTTGCCCTGAGTGCTTGCCCAGGACAAGATTTGTCTTCACGACTCCAACAGACTCAGGATTCATTATCTCATATGTTTTTGCATTCGCTAAAATACCATGCTGATGGATTCCTGACTCATGCGCAAAAGCATTGTCTCCGACAATCGCCTTAGACGGATTTATCTTGACTCCAGTTATCGTCGAAAGGAGCTTCGCTGTTCTATAAATCTGCTCTGTCTTTATGCCTGTTGTGAAATCAAACTTATCAGAGCGAGTCTTCATCGCCATGACAATCTCCTCCAGAGCAGCATTGCCAGCCCTCTCTCCAATTCCACAAATAGTGCATTCAACTTGCCTTGCACCAGCTTCCAATCCTGAGATTGTGTTTGCAACAGCCAGCCCAAGGTCATTGTGATTATGCATTGATATTATGGCTTTATCTATATTAGGAACATTGTTCCTGACATAGCTTACCATCTCGAAGATCTCATTTGGAGTCGAATAGCCAACAGTATCGGGCAAATTTATTGTCCTAGCACCCTTATCAATAGCTGTCTCGACAACCTTGCACATGAAATCCTTATCCGTTCTAGTAGCATCCTCAAGAGAAAACTCAACATCAGGACAGAGCGAACTTGCGTAAGAAACATTCTCAGCAATTCGCTCTAGTGCTGTCTTCCTGTCCATCTTGAGCTTGTACTCGAGATGCAAATCAGATGTTGCAAGAAAGAGATGTATCCTAGGTCGTGAGGCTTTTTTTACAGCATTCCAAGCTGCATCTATATCCTTTTTCAAGGCTCGAGCAAGAGAGGCAACTGTGACATCCTTCACAGCTGTGCTTATCGCCTCTACACTCTCAAAATCTCCAGGAGACGATATAGCAAAACCAGCTTCAATGATATCTACTCCAAGGCATTCTAGCTGTTTTGCCATTCGGATCTTCTCTTCTAGATTCATTGAATATCCTGGTGCCTGTTCCCCATCCCTCAAAGTAGTATCAAATATATAGACACGCTCTGCCATATCATATCTCCCATCTTTTCTTTAGTTATTGTCCTTCTTGAGCCAGCTCATCAAAGATCTGAGCCTCTCGCCCGTCGATTCAAGAAGAGTGTCAGCATTGATCCTCTTCATTGCATTGAAGTATGGTCTGCCAACTTGGTTCTCCAAAAGCCAATTGCGAGCAAATGTTCCCTCCTGGATATCCTTGAGAACATTCTTCATAGCCTTCTTTGTTTCGTCTGTGATAATCTTTGGGCCAGTTATGTAGTCACCATACTCAGCTGTATCTGATATCGAGTATCTCATGTACTTGAAACCGCCTTGGTTAATCATGTCTACAATAAGCTTCATCTCATGGCAACATTCAAAATATGCCATCTCTGGTTGGTATCCAGCCTCGACGAGAGTGTCGAATCCAGCTTTGATCAAGGCTGTTACACCTCCACAAAGAACAGCTTGCTCTCCAAAAAGGTCCGTCTCAGTCTCTTCCTTAAATGAAGTTACAAAAATTCCAGCTCTTCCAGCTCCGATTCCAGCAGCATATGCAAGAGCAACTTGCTCAGAGTCCCCAGATGGATCCTGCGCTACAGCAATAAGAGAAGGAACTCCCTTACCTTCAAGATATTGCGATCTTACTGTATGTCCTGGTCCCTTAGGCGCAATCATTATTACATTGATGTCCTCTTTAGGCTTGATCTGCCCAAAATGAATATTAAAGCCATGTGCAAAGGCCAAATATGCCCCGCTTTTCAAATTTGGCTCGATTGATTCCTTAAATAGTTTTGCTTGCTTTTCATCGTTTACGAGAATCATTACGATATCGGCATTCTTGACAGCATCCTCTGTTGTCATGACCTTCAGTCCTGCATCTTCTGCTCTTTTCCAGCTCTTTGAGCCATTGTAAAGGCCTACGATGACATTCACTCCCGATTCATGCAAGTTAAGTGCATGCGCATGTCCTTGGCTACCATAACCGATGATTGCAACTGTCTTGCCTTCAAGCTTTGACATGTCAGCATCTTTTTCATAATACATCTTTGCCATTTTATTACCTTCCTTTATTCATATATTCAATCTTCAAATGAGATTTCAGCTAAAGCTCTATGACCGCGCTCAAGCGCTGTCATTCCCGTTCTTACCAACTCGACAATGCCATATTGCCTCGCAAGGGCCAAAAACGAATCGATCTTATCTACATTGCCAACAATCTGGAAAGAAACAGTCTCTGGTGTAACATCTATGATCTTTGCCTTGAATATCTCTCCTAGTGTTATTATGTCTGCTCGATTTACGCTATCAGCCTTTATCTTTATCATCACAAGCTCTGCACTAACAGATCCTGATGGCGTCATCTCATAGACTCTGATCACATCAACAAGCTTCTCAACCTGTCTGATTATTTGTTCAACAATATTCCTGTCACCAGCAACCACAATGGTTATACGGCTTTTGCCAGGGTCTTCAGTCTCACCTACTGAAAGCGAGTCGATATTGTAGCCTCTGCGGGAAAAGAGAGCGACAACTCTCATCAATACGCCAGCTTTGTTGTTTACCAAAATCGCCAATGTATAACGCTCTTTATTGCTATTGTCCATAGCCCACTCCTAAAAAAACAACCCGCGATTCTTGACCACGGGTTTATGCTCTAGCTAAACCGTGAATCTCAGGCTAGTACTAGGATAGAAAAAACGAGGACTGAAAATACACAAATCAAAACATCTTCCATTATCCTCGCTCTCCTCTACGTTTTGTTATGTTTGCAATATATAGATTTATAAATTTGCTGTCAATATTTACTTTTCAAATATCAGATAATAACATATAATATTCGCAAATATTCGATAATACGATGATTAATATTAACAACATAACTATAACAGAAGAACTATTGAATTCAATTTGCAAAATAGAGCTGTTTCGTGGAGCATGGAGCTTCATGACCAAAGACAAAGACTCGTTGATGACTATACTCAGAGCCCAAGCAAAGATAGCATCCACAGGCTCATCAAGCAGAATAGAAGGAAGCTTGTTAAAGGATTATGAAGTCGAAAAGGTCCTGGCTGGCGTATCATCACCTTCTTTCAGGCAAAGAGATGTGCGTGAAGCTCGTGGCTATGCTAGAGCGCTTTCATTGATAAACGATGATTATGAAGTGATGCAATTGTCAGAGCAAGAGATAAAAAACTTGCATTCGATACTCATATCGGATAAAACAAGGGATGAGTACAGAAAGACAGCAAAACCTGAACAGAACATTCTAAGCGACGAGCCTACAATCGAAAATGCATCAGCTTTGGATGCACCAGCAATGCTTGATGAGCTTATAGCAAGAACAAATACACAGATAAAGAGCGAAATGTACCATCCTTTGCTGATTGCTGCTGTCTTCATGGAGAACTTCCTATCAATTAACCCATTCGGCGAAGGAAACGGAAGAATGGCTAGGCTTCTTTCGATGTTGATTCTATTGAAAAAGGGATACTACTTTATCTCATACTACCCATTCGAGACTATCTTTGAAGAGACAAGAAAAAGCTATCTTACAGCATTGAAGAAAAGCCAAAGCCAAAACGACAGCGACTCTTGGCTGTCATATTTTGTAAAAGTCTTCGAAAAAGTCTCTTTAAGACTCTCATCGAGGATAATGAGAGATAATTCAACATCGGAAGAGGACAGGTATATAAACCTTTCGCCGATCGAGAGAGATATCTTAAAATGCATCTTGGACAGGGATTCGATCTATACAACAGAATTGATTGCATTGTTGCCAAACTATAAAGTCCCAACATTGAAGAAAGCACTGAAATCCCTTGTCGAAAAAAAAGAGCTGGCAATGCTTGGCGTTGGCCGCGGAACTTATTACAAGGATATTGAAAAACTCTCCCATACCGACGATATGGGAGCAAATCCCAAGAGTTAATATTTGATGCTAGCTCCAAATGAAAGTTGCAAGTCATAGCAATTGACATAAGCTTTGTTATGCAAGTTTGCCTTTGATACCAAATATGCGCTGAAATTCAAATCAAGCCATGAAAGAGGAGAATATTCAACCTCTGCGCCAAGTGCAAATGTATATTCGATTTCACCACTCTCATCTTTATCAAATGGATTTATCGTACTTGGCGCTGTTGTCAATTCCCCATTGCCAAGTTTGTTTGTCTCTCCATACCAAGATGTAACAGAGAATTTATCAATAACGCCATGGGCCAAGACAAACATATTACCAGTCACATCAAATACTCCAGGCTTTTTGTATCCTACAGACAAGAGAGATGCTATTGCATCTGAGCCAAATGGGAATGAAAGATATCTGTATATTCCAGAAACATTTTTCTGATCACGATACCTGATTGATGAGATGAAACTGAAATCATAGCCACCGGCTGTTCCATTGCCATTTGCTCTATGGTAGATAAAAGGTGATGTGTATACAATTTCCATGTTTCCGTGTAGATATCCTTTAGCAAGGGGTTTTCTGAATCTCAAGCCACCCATTATGCCAAACGCATTTGCTGTAGCCCCATCATTTGGTGGTTGTGGCTCACCAGGAAGAGCCCAATCATCCAATCCAAGCTGCGCATAGATAGAGAAATTATTAACCGGAGCATACTCGATTTCCATTGCAGCAAAGGAATTTGAATGGCCTGCTATATAGCCATTATGCAAGAATGCCATTGGATTAAGAACTTGCGGATCGATATACATATCATTCGAGGCATACATAATGGAATCGATCAATGCAAGCTGGAGTTTTCCAGAGAAAAGCGAGAACTCGAATCTATGAGCAAGCAAGAATCTTATTCCATTCATTGTACCTCGGTCACCTGCACCTCCTTCACCATAGAGATTTTCAAATGGAGTAAAGAAATCAACAAGCATTTGGTAGTTGAACCACTTAGAACCTGTGAATGACATAGAGAGCATGTTATGGAATGGAAGAGTATCGCCTAAGAGCATATTACCCATAACGCCATTGCCCCACTCTATCCTATCTTTTCCTGCATAGAGCCTAAATGCATCAAATCCTAGAACAAAATACGCCCTGTCAGGGAAATTCATCGAATCCAATCTTCCTGGCAAAAATGGGATATTCGATGCATATTGAGAGGAGAAAACATCTGTCACATACTTATTGCTGATTCTTTTTGTATTTTCATCCAAAGTTATATATTCAATATCGGCAATCTCAGATGAAAGAGACGCATTCATGAAAAGCGCAATGTTATCTGAGTAGGAAAATCCAATTCCAAGATTCAAGAGTTTTCTATCCAAGGTATTGGAGAGCAAAATATCATCGCTTTTATCAAGGTTCTCATTTGTGTGGTAGATAATATTTGGCTCTATCGTTGCACTGAACTCAAACCTGGCTTCATCGATCTTCTCTGAAAGCTCCGATTCAATCCTTTCCTTTAGAACCTTGCCCATATCAGTCTTTGGATCGATTCTATCCAACAGATGCTGTACATCAAGTTCAGACCATGGTTTTGCACCCATCGGGGATGCCTTTCCCTCAAGGATATACAGATCCTCCATATCGCTGTATATATTGCTATCCATATCAATCATCATCAAAGTCGACGAAAAGACATTTGGCAAAAGAAGAACAAAAGCCAAGAAAGACAGAAAAACCCTTCTCATTCTATAGATTCCCTCCATTTATCCTATATAGCATAACAGATGAAATGCATCGCTAGAAAGCCAGTTAAGTGTTATTGCATCCAATTTCTTGTCTATGTTTTTCCAATACCTTGTCGTCCATACCCATATTGCAACTAATTTTCCTTATGCATGCATTTTGATAACAATTGCTTCTATTTGTGTGTACTCCATACAGCAATAGGCAAAAGAAAGCAAAATTTATCACATGCGTATATAAAAATCGGAATTGTCTTTAATCGAGAAGTTCTCAAAATACCTTTCTTCCATAGGAATCCACTTGCTGATAAACGTTTTCAGCATCTTCTCTCCATTTCGTTTGCGAATACGATCTATCTGTTTTTCAGGCATAACATCGCAAAAGATGGTTATAGTCGCATATTTTCCGAATTTCGGATGATGGCTGTATGATCCTTCAACGATGCGAAATTGCTTATCTCTGATTTCACGCATGCCGGCAAAATCCATAATGCTACAATCGAAAAAACGATAAGAAAACGGCTTCTTCTCAAAAAGAAATGGAATAACTTCATTTGAAAATCTTTCATAATGGATATTGCCACCTATTTCATTCAGACGCTCTTCTGTTCGCAAAATGGGTGGCAAAAAGAAATCATCCATCGAAATGACATCTGAATCAAGAACACTTTTTAGGCAATTTGCAAGCGTTGTTTTGCCAGAAGCGGCTCTGCCATCGATGGCAATAATGCACGTCTTATTGTCATTTAAATATTCCTTTGCCTTTTTGAGAATAGGAAGTATTTTGCAAAAAGTGCTATCGACGACCCTGTATGCTGGGCTCTCATTTTCCTTGTAGTACTTACTGTGGCTAACAGGAGGCATACCGTTCTTTTTATATTCGGCAATGTATCTATCCCATTCGTCTTTTCCAAAGCCCATCGCATCAAAGCAACACTCGGCATCTTCTAGATACTCTGAAAACTTTTCCTTGCCATCTTGCTCTAACTTGCAAGAACATACAAACATGCGATACAGCCATTGGAGTGGAAGGTTCGAGGCTTTCCAAACAGAAAGATTCACACGACAAACAGTATCAGAGATCTCTTCATATAATTCACCATCTGTCGGAACAACCTTTGCATATTCCTTATCAAGGCAACTCTTCGCACTGTCAAGATCTGACAATAAATGCTCGGCACCAAATGCAGCTTGATAACACATTTTCACAACATCCTGTGGCTTAATCGATGGATGTTTTTTTATTTGCATTCTCAAAAATGTCTCAAAGCACATTGCTCGGGCCTCAGTTGAAGAAAGTTTCGGTATCAATCTTTTGATAGCCACCAAAGCTCGATGGATAAGAGAAGATCTCTTCTGCCATCTCCTGATTTAAGAACATCTTGCAAACCTCATTGGTCTTTGCTCTCATATCAATGTCCTCGAACAAGTCAGGGTAAACAGTCTTGGCAACAAACCAAGTATTGATCAAAGCGATTTCGTAGTTGGTATAGTAAGCGTTATAAGCCATCTGAAGATACACATTTGCATCATTCCATGCCTTGCAAGTGTCGAACATCGTGTTGTCCTCTCGATAGAGTGGAATGATGTTTTTAACCGCGGCAGCATCAATGATCATAATATCAATATCATTTCCAATATCGACAAACTTCTCAGCCTCGATTTTATGTATTCCAGGAGCTAGCAAACCGGTAACAGCATTCTTTACGTTGGCAATATCAAATACAATATAATCTCCAGATGTCATCAGGTGGTTGGCAGTTCCCCAATTGCCAAGGCCACATATATAAACGCTTGGCTTATCGTCGCCAGCAATATTTTCAGTTCGAGATGCAATTTCAGCAGCTTCATTCTCAATGAATGAAATCAGAAGAGAAGCCCTTTCCTCCTCTCCGAAGAGCTTGCCAAGCAAAATCATGGATGCCTTGAAGGAATCATCAAAAACACCGTCCGGACCCGATTTCAAAGTGATAACAGGAACGCCAAGCTGCTCTTGAAGGGCATTGGCTTTGTCTACATCCTCGAATTCGGAAATAACGATATCCGGATTGCATGAAAGAATTTTCTCAGCTTCGGCCGTCTGGGCCATCGGGCCACCGACACCACAAGAGTTCAGCTTGCTAAAGACATCGCCATAAGCAATCACATAAGGTCGGGCAACAGAGTCAAACATCCTGGGTCTTTCGACCAGTTTGGTATTATCGATATCCTCGACGCCACAGAGAAGATCAACGCTTGCGATGTAGCTATACATACGTAGAGCACCAGCACCAACACAGACAACTCTTTCATAGCTTCCTGGTATTACATCAACCTTACGACCAATCATATCTGTAACTGTTATCGACTCCGGTTCCCCTTTCAAGTTTTCTTCATTGTTGCCACTAGCGTACAGTGAAAAAAACATGACCAATGCAAACACAAACGCCAAAATCCTCTTATTCATTTTCTATTTCCTCCAATGATAATTTTCTGATTTTCTATCTCGACAATCCTTACATCAATTCCAAAAGTGTCTTTAATCGCAGTCTCATTCATAGCATCCTTTCCACCGTGATGCTTTATCACACCATCTTGCATGAAAAAGAATTTATCACCAAAATCGAGTGCCCGGTTCAAATCATGAATCGAGCTTAATATGGCAATATTCCTATTCTTTGCCAGATTTTTCGCCTCCTCTATGATAAGTTCTTCATTTGCGATGTCCAGATTGCCAGTAGGCTCATCAAACACAAGCAATTTAGGTTCCTGCGCTATAGCTCTAGCAATAGCAACCTTCTGCCTTTCGCCACCAGAAAGCTCATCCACATCTTTCATGGCATATCCTTCAAGTTGCATATCCATAAGTATTTTTTCTACAGCTTCATAGTCTCTGGCATTTGCCTTCAGTCCAAAATAAGAGACTCTTCCCATTAGAACAGAATCAAATACAGTCAATGCGCCGAATTTAATGTCTTGCGGAACATAAGCAATCAGTCTCGCGCGATCCCGGCGTGGCATCTTCGATATATTCTCGCCATCAAAGCAAATGTGGCCGGCTGTGGGAGACAATATGCCTAAAATGTTTTTGAACAACGTTGTTTTACCTGAGCCGTTTTTTCCTAGCAAAATCCCGATTTCACCTGCATTTAATTTGAGGTTTACACCATTCAAAACAAACGGAGAGCTTTTTCCGTAGCGAAAGCAAAGGTTTTCAATCTCTAGCATCGACTCATCCCCTTTCGCGAAAAGATAAGAGCGACAAAGAAGGGCGCGCCAAGCAAGGAAGTAAGCGCACCAACAGGTAAGGAAGAGCCGTTTCCAATGCTACGAGAAAGTGCATCAGATACCAAGAGAAGCAAACTTCCGCAAAGTGCAGACATCGGTATCGAAAATCGATGGTCCTGTCCAAGCATCCTCTTTGCAACATGAGGGCAAATAAGGCCGACAAAACCAATAATCCCCAAAAATGAAACACATGCAGCACAAATCATGGAAGCCAATAGCATCGATAAAAACCGTAGCTTTGCTACATGCACACCCATGCTTCTGGCCGTTTGATCACCGCTTAACAATGCATTGAATCGCCAAGACATAACCTGAAAGAAAATCATACCCAAAAGCACGAGTACAAACATAATGGCATTAGTTTTGTAAGTAGCTCTGCCAAGATCGCCAAAACTCCAGACAACAGCAGCAGAAAGCCCTACATCGGTTGCAAAGAATTGCAAAATAGCGGTTGCCGCAGTCCATACAGAGCCGACAGCTATACCGGCAAGCACCACTACACTTGGCGAGAATGCCCGTATTTTACATAATCCTAAAATCAGCAGAACAGATGCCGTTGAGAATATAAAGGCCATTAGGCTTGTCGAATACGGATTTGCGCCCACAGAAAAATTATTCACATTGCCACCGACTGAGAGAAATCCTCCCGCAAATGCAATAATGGACAAATTCGCACCAAATACAGCCGCATTTGAAACACCCAACGTAGTTGGAGATGCCATAGTGTTATCCAATGTCGTTTGCATGATAAGGCCAGAAACAGATAGCCCTGCTCCAGCGATAATAGCCGCTAGGACTCTCGGGATTCGAATACTCCAAATGATTCTTTGCTGAGCTTTCGTTCCGTTGAGCATCAATGCCTTCAATGTCTCGTCGAATGTCATAGCTGACGAGCCAACAAACATAGATGCCACAGCCATGGCAACAACTGCAGCAAGCATTGCCATAATAATCAACCCAGACTTTCTGTTTTTCTTTTTAATATCTATTTGTCTGTTCATCTTCCAATAAAAATAGGCTGTCGCATCCATCTTCTGACAGATAACAACAGCCTTCATGACCGTAATTTAGCAATATGGATAATATAAATCCGAACAAAAACTTATCGGCTTCTGCCGATTTAAGCCGAGTAGGCTCGACCATTGACTAGATTTTTGTATCACAGCTTGCACTGTTTTTCAAGATTTTTGAGAAAGTATTTCACGAATCTTTATAATGCAATCATCAAGAATACCTGATGTATTTATCCTATCGACTCCGGCAATATAGTTGTCGCATAAGTTCATCGGCAAAAGAATACGAACAGCATTGCTACGTCCAACAGCCAATGCCATATCTGGTGTTATTTCACCCCACAGGGAATCGGCAATGGCTATGCCAATCGGCCCGATGATAATGTCTGCTGTACGACATCCAACCACAACCGCATTTTCGCCAGTTGCCGTTCGATCCGCTCCGGCTTTAAGCATCGCTTGGGATGCAAGCGCATTTGTACCTACAGCTGTTATAATCTGCTCCGGAAAGTTTTTCTTGATATTCTCTACAAGCTTGCGGCCAACACCACCGCCTTGTCCATCTATGATTAGTATATTCATGTTACTGTCCTTTCAAATACAAAGCATATCTGCCAAGCAAATAGTCCTTGATTTTCTATCTCGTTTCTCTCTTTTAGGCATCGATATACTACCAAGAAAACAAACATAGCGCTATATACATCTTTAGCCAAACTCAGATAGTGGTTGGAACATAAATCTGATTGGCTTGATACGCAGAGTGCAAATCCAGAGCTCGAAAAGAGCGATTTCATGAGATTCTGCCTTTTGTATGAATGCTCATTACTTGACTTCCATTCCTCAATGCTGTGCTACCCACTACTGTGATGAAGACTATCAACAATCAAATGTGCAAAAAATGTTTTAAAGAACTGAAAGCTCCAGATGCAACTAGAGCCTTCAGTTATCGGCTGTTAGAGAATATGCAAAGCATCAAAATCAATCAAAAGATGGCACTTGTCGCCAACATTGTAGACGTTAATGCATCTTATATAATGACAGCATGTTGATATTAGACTAACATTTGCGCATACTAGACTTAACAGAAGGTGTTCTATATGGCAACAACTAATTTAAATATTCGCACAGACAAGACAATCAAAAATCAAGCAGAACAAATCTTCAATGAACTCGGTCTGAATATGACAACTGCTGTAAATATTTTCCTAAGAACCACTATCCGTGAGCATGGTATTCCTTTTGAATTGAAATTGGAAACACCGAATGACACTACAGTCGCTGCAATTGAGGAAGGCAGAAAGATGATGGATGATCCTTCTGCTCCACGATATTCCAACATAGATGAACTTAAGGCAGCATTGGACATATGAAATATGATATTCAGTTTACCAATCAGTTCAAAAAAAGATTTGAAGCTTGCAAGAAAGCAAAAGAAAAATCTTGATAAGCTGTTTGAAGTAGTCGACATTCTGGCAAATGGTGGTAAGCTGGAAGCAAAATACAGGGATCATGATCTTGCAGGCGATTATAAAGGCACGCATGAATGTCACATTGAGCCAGACTGGTTGTTTATTTATGAGATTCAGAGCAATGCTTTAGTTTTAATGCTTTACAGACTTGGTACACACTCAGAACTATTCAAAAAGTAAGTTCAGGAACAAAATAGAAATTTGAAAAGAATCTATGCCTAAATTGCTCGTAAAAGTATAGCAAAAACTGACAAGACTGACATCAAAATATCAATAGCCTTTGGCTATACAATCACCACCTCTCAAGGTTTTCTCTACTTATCAAGCTCTAGCCACAACAATACATGGAGCCTTGAAATGTTTGCATATATCTGAAAGCCCTAGAAAAAACTAGAGCCTTCAGCTATCGGCTGTTAGAGAATATGCAAAGCATCAAAATCAATCAAAAGATGGCACTTGTCGCCAACATTGTAGACTTTTCTATTCTTCGGATTGTGATCCTCAAGCTTCACAAGCGTATCACCAAGCATGACATGGTAATTTTGATATGCACCCATGAAGCAAGACAGTACTACTTTGCACTCAAATCCTCCCGATTCAGCAAGGCTTGAGGCTTCAGGGCGCAAAACAATTGTATATTCCTTACCAATTTCAAGATTATTTTTCCTTGGAGCTAGAAGCTTATTGCCTTCAAAATCGAACAATGAATAGTCACCATCATCTCCGATGTACTTGCCTTTAAGGAAATTGGCTTCTCCGATGAAATCAGCAACAAATTCATCAACAGGATGATAGTATACATCTTTTGGTGTACCCATTTGGGCTACTACGCCTTTGTTCATGATAATGATTTTATCAGATATAGCCATAGCTTCCGACTGATCATGTGTTACATAGATTGCTGTTATGCCGACCTCTTGTTGTATACGTCGAATCTCGGTTCTCATTTGCACTCTAAGCTTTGCATCTAGATTCGACAATGGCTCATCGAAAAGAAGGACAGATGGCTCGATTACCAAAGCACGCGCAAGTGCAACCCTTTGTTGCTGGCCTCCTGAAAGCTGGTTTGTCATCCTATCTTCCATTCCTGAAAGCTCAACAAGGTCCAATATCTTCATTACTTTTTCTCTTATCACATCCTTCGGAAGTTTTCTCAGCTTCAAACCATATGCAACATTGTCGAAAATATTGTAATGAGGAAGAAGAGCATAGCTTTGGAAGACCATTGCTGTATCACGCTTGTTTGGCGTAAGACTGTTTATCGGCTCATTGCCGAGATATATTTCTCCTTCATCAGGACTCTCAAAGCCCGCAATCATTCTCAAAGTCGTTGTCTTTCCACATCCAGAAGGTCCAAGAAGCGTCACAAAAGACCCTGCCTCTATCTCAAGAGATGTATCCTTCACAGCGTAAAAATCCTTCTTTGTCTTTGGATCTGTATATATCTTTGAGATATGTTCTAGACGAACACCTTTCTTTGTTTTCTCCATATTATTCACTCTCCTTGAGTTTTCTGCTAGTTCCGAAGTACTTGATGAATAGATCCATCAAAAGCACGGATCCATAAGTTATAGCAATGAGTATGGTTGCAAACGCACAAGCCAGACCATATGAGCCTTTCTCTGCAAACTCGTTGATTTGCACTGTAATAAGAAGGAACTCTGGTGTGACAAGAAGTATAATTGCCGATATAGCTGTTATGCTTCTTACAAAAGCTGTCACAAGACCGCTTAAGAAAGAGTCCTTGATCAAAGGCAATGTGACAGTCGTGAAGACCTTGAAGCTGTTCGCTCCCATGTCATATGCCGATTCTTCTATCGACTTATCGATTTGCCTTAATGCCGATATTCCGCTTCTTGTTCCTGTTGGAAGAGATCTGACTACGAAAACAATGATCAAAATCAGTGCAGAACCGTATAAACCTTGTAAAAAGCCAGTATGGAAAACCCCGCTTGAGAATCCTCTTATGTAACCTACACCTAAAACTGTGCCTGGCACAGCCATTGCAAGCATGGAAACAGCTTCTATGAAACCTTTTGACTTGAATTTCTTCTTCACAACCAGATATGAGATTATCATTGACAAAAGAGCTGTAATTGGAGATGCAATCAATGATAACGTAAATGAATCGGTGAACGCCTTTAAGCCCTTATATCGAGTAAATACAAGCTTGAACCATTTTCCAGTAAGCGGGAAGAACTTATAACCCCAAGTAGGAAATAGTGCCCCTATTGGAACACACGCGTACATGAGTATTACAAAAATAGCAATTGCAGAGCATAATGCAACAAGAGGAATCTTCACGCTCTTGTCTTCAATTGGCATTCTTGCTCTAGATGCTTTTCCCGTCAACGTTGCTGCAGTTTTCTTCTCAAGAACGTACTTTTGCACCCAGAACATAACAAGAGTTATAGATAGAAGCACAACAGCCATTGCTGCAGCACCTGGCTTATCATATGCTCCTGTGATTTGCAAATAAATCGTGGTAGCAAGTGTATCATAAGAGCCACCGATGAGCATTGGGTTTGCAAAATCAGCAATCGATTCGATGAAAGTAACTAAAAATGCATTGCCAAGACCAGGAAGCACAAGAGGTAGTGTCACACTTGTGAATACCTTGAAGCGAGATGCTCCCATATCACGAGCAGCTTCTTCCAGCGATGGATCTATATTCTTCAAGAGTCCTTTAAGCATCATATAGCATACTGGGAAGAATGTAAGTGATTGCACAATTGCAATTCCCCAAAAGCCATAAACGGAATTATCATAGATGCCTAGGATATGCCTTGTTATTATGCCTGACTTTCCAAAAAGCATTATCATTGACAACGAAAGCACAAATGGAGGAGAAACAACAGGAAGCATAGATACCAACTTGAACAGCCCTCCAGAGAATCTTCCCATCTTCAAATAGACTTCAACATATGCGAACAAAAGCCCAACAAGCGTAGAGATTATGCCAACCAGAAAACCGACTTTCAAGGTATTTGCAATTGCCGTAGTAAAAGTAGGAATCTTGAATATACGCCTAAAGACTGAAAACCCGAAGCCCCCATCGCCAACAAATGAGTCAACTAGCAATATTGCTAGCGGATAAAGTATAAAAAGAGTAAGGAAAGCAATTAATACGACAATAGTTGTGACCATAATTGGATCAGCCATTAGCTTTTTCCTATCCAATGCGGCACTCTGTGCTTTTAACATAGCTTTTCCTCCTTGTAGTTAGTTAAGAAATCCCAAAAATAGGGATGATTTGCTTTTAACCATCCCTATCCTTTTTCAATATTTGTTATTTTACTTGGAAACGAGTTGTATCATCTGTCTTGGCTCCAGATGCGGCTAGAGCTGCCATAACCTCTGATACATACCTTTTTATGTTCGCTGTTGCATCTTCGAAGTCATAATCGATAACATTTGATGGATCAAGACCGAATTCGTAAGCAATCTCAGGCTGTTCTGCATTGTCCAATACCAAGAATTGATATGAGCCATTGTCCTTTGCAATATTAACGCAATCCGGCGACAACGCATATTCAATCCACAGTTTTGCTGCGTTTGGATGCTTTGCACCCTTGAAGATTGCTGTTGCTCCAATTTCGCATGTAGTTCCGCTAGATGGGACTACAAGTCCGATGTTGTCATAGCCATTGTCGACGATTTGTGCAATTCCGTCATGCAAGAAGCCAAGGCCAATAACGCACTCACCTGTTCCAACATTCTTCGATGGGCCAGATCCTGATTTTGTATAGACTTGCACATTCTTATCGAGATCAACGAGATACTGGATTCCAGCATCATGCCCATACTTTTGGATTGCTGTATTGATTATAAGCTTTGCTGTTCCAGCTGTGTTGTAATTGGATGTCCAAATAAGGCCTTTGTATACAGGATTTGTCAAGTCAGCGAAATCCTCTGGAACTGGAACTCCAAGTCTCTCAACTTCATCCTTGTTATACATTATGCCTAGAATACCAGTGTAGATTCCATGCCAATAATGGTTCTTGTCCATATAAACAGGTTTTGTTATATGAACAGCATTTTCTGCAGCGTAAGCTTCCAAAAGCCCTTCAGATGCCAATACATTGTACGGATCTGTTGTTCCGCCAAACCAGACATCAGCTGATGGATTGCCATTTTCTTCTTCAATCTTGGCTTGTACCTCGCCTGTTGATAGTCTTTGGTACTTGACTTCTATTCCATACATCTTCTGGAATTTTTCACAGGCAGCAGCAAGATATTCTTCTTCGCATGAGCCATAAACGATAAGCTCTCCCTCTGCTTTAGCTGCAGCTACAAGAGGTGACTCATCAGTTGCATTTTGCGCTATAGATACGTCCTTTGCTCCATTTGCAAATGCAGATGAAAGCACAACAAAGACAACGAGCAATAATATGAATGCCTTTTTCATTCATTCCTCCCTTTTTAGATAAAATCAATGTAATTATATTCTATAAATAAAAAGGGTGTATATTTTTTTATCTCAAATTCTCTGATTTAGATCAACGATACATTGTACCGTAAAGATCCATCTTCGAAAGACTGTTGTTATAGAATACATCGCAACTAGATTTTTGCAATTATTTAAGTTAGTATACGCTAACAAATGAATAAGATTTCAAACTCCAACTTCTGGGACAGATACGCAAGAATATATAACAAATTCATGCAAAAAGACAAAAAAGCGTATGAACAAATGTATGTGCTACTGAGACCCATTGTCAACTCGAAAAATGTGTTGGAAGTTGCTACAGGAACAGCATTGATTGCAAATAACATTGCAAAATATGCAAAGCAAGTTGAAGCTATAGACTCATCAGAGCAGATGATAAGAATAGCTCAAAAAGACAACAAAAATGCAAATCTGCATTTCAGCGTTGCTGATATGTTCAATTTGCCTTACATCTCAAATTCCTTTGATGTTGTTATAGTTGCAAACGCTCTTCATGTTGTGCCACAGCCAGAAAAAGCCCTTAGCGAAATAAAACGTGTGCTAAAAGATGATGGCATTTTAGTTGCACCCACCTTCACTCATGCCGATAATCGCACAAAAAGCAAAGCGAGATTAGCCATCATGAAAATCCTAGGTTTCCCACTGAAAAGCAAATGGTCCAATGATGAGTATTTGACATTTCTTGAGCAAAACGGTTGGATTGTGAATAAAAACGTAATACTTAACGCTTCATTTCCGTTAAGCTATGTTGAATGCTCTCCAAAAGACAAAAAGAGATGAATCAAAAAAACAATGAAAGACAAAAACCTTGAGTTCAACAAGGAATGCCATGTTTTGAACTACGATCTGGTGCCGGGGCTAAGGAAATGCGAGGCGCTGTCGCTAGGAACTCGACCAACTCTGGTATCTCGCCTCTTTTGATGCTTAATGCTCTCGCCACACCTGTGCTGCTCCTTGATTTCTAGGATCCGGTCCAATTTAATCATCTCCTTCCTTCTCCTATCATTTGAATATAGGAGAAGATTCTTTCACTTAGTACCTCAAAAAACAGTACGCCTGGGATGATTTCTATTTGACTGTCATATTATGGAATTCCTGAATATCATCTTCGGTAATTTTAGAG
>ERZ808252.155-NODE-155-length-74027-cov-4.505502_pt1 | contig 74027 bp, 58 predicted proteins | sample MGYA00521242_ERZ808252 | MGnify/ENA primary metagenome ERZ808252 (study PRJEB31516, sample SAMN03275581) | gut metagenome | biome: mammalia-associated habitat; material: feces | host: Papio cynocephalus | place: Kenya | collected 2012-08-07 ... | reverse complement strand
AGCACTACAGATTCTGGCTCTGTCAGTGAGGGTTCGAATCCTTCTATCTCAACAAAATCGGAGACACGCGCTTTCCTGCAAAGGGTCTCATGTGATGGCGGGGTAGCTCAGCTGGTTAGAGCGTCGGATTCATAATCCGGAGGTCGCGGGATCGTGCCCCGCCCCCGCTACGAAAACTTTTTTAATCATACTCATTGGTTCCGGCGCATATTATGCGACGGTTTTTTATTTTATTATATGGCTGATTCGTGGGCATGATTGAAGTTTGGGCGTTTTTGTGCCGGACTGGGGCTGGGGACAACTGACGTGTGTACCGCAAGCCTTTTGGTGTGGGATAAGCCCTCGTGATGCACCGCAGGTAACCGAAGTGGAGTTCCAGTGCGTGGTGGAATCCATAAGAAATGGCCGCATCGGGAGGAAAGAACAAAGGACTTGACAGAATCGGCAATTATTATTACATTCGCGGAGTATGTTAGGTCTGCGGAGTAGGCTCAGATAGTCTCTCCAGTAGCCTTGCAGAGCGCGTGCCTTGTATATACGTACCTATATTTGTGCCTATATAATTAATGTCTTTTACTCATAGTTGAATTCTATGACGAGCAGAATACTCAAATTATTTTTCATTGTATGCTTGCTCCCTTTTGTCTGGCATACGGTACATGCTTCTACGAGCTATGATTACTTAGCCCGTTGCGCCTCGGTAACTATCGCCGAAAGTTCTCGGGAAGAGGTGAGTGCGCCCTTCATTCTGACGGATGACTACGTGGAAGTGAGTCAAGACTATCGCGAAGAGCCGGTTATAACACACGAAAATACTAGTAAACGATGGGCGGTAGTGAATACTTCATCCTGCTTTCTTCGACTCAGACCGGACTATGAGTCCTCCAATGAGACGCAGTGCCTGATGGGAACGGTACTTGAGGTCATAGAATCGGATCGTTATTGGCGTAAGGTCAATGCTCCATTTTATAAAAACTGCTGGACCAATGACCTTGTGCTAGCCTATATGACAGAAGAACAGAAAGATGAGTATGAGAAATCTCCGAAGTGGATATGTGTAGTGGAGCACAGTCATCTTTATGCAAGTCCGGATTATCGTTCCGAGCGCGTGGGAGATTTTGAAATGTGTAACATCATCAGAAGAAACGAGTCGGAGGATGCTGCCAATGCTGGGAAGATGGCACATCAATGCAAAGCGTCCGAAAGTATAGAGGGGGCTGAGTGCGGCGTAGATAGAAGCGGATGGGTGGAAGCTATCACGGCATCAGGACAAATGGTTTGGATACCGTCTTCTGATGTTCGTAGACTCGAAGATTGGAAGGCATCGTGTGTGGCTACTCAGCAGACCCTTGTGCAGGCAGCAAGACGTTTTGTAGGGACTCCATACATGTGGGGAGGAAACACGGTCAATTATTTTGATTGCAGTGGATTTGTGGGGTTTGTATACAAGTTATGTGGAGTGGAACTTCCCCGCAATGCACGTGAGCAGATTGACTGTGGTACTGAAATTCCCTATGATCTGGATAAGTTGAGACCAGGGGACTTGATTTTCTATGGCAGAAAAGCCACATCTTCAAGACCGCGCTCTGTGACACATGTTGCTATGTATATTGGTGAGGGATGTATTATTCATTCTTCCCAATTGGTCAGAATCAGTTCAATCGTTCCTGGAACGCCTGACTACTACGAGAAAGAAGTCGTGGGGGTTAGAAGGATAGTTGGCATGTAATTGGGTTTAAGTCTGCCTCATGAGGAAGTGGAGAATGTTCTCGTAAATACTTACTTGGTAAAGATATGTCCGAAAAAAGTCGTATATTTGCCCAAAGAAACTAAAAATTAGTGAGATATGAATCTTAGAGACATCAAGAAGGACATTGAGTATGTTCTTGGAGCATTTATAGAGGACTGCACCGTAGTTGCCACAGTCAACGATAAAGTGCAGGATAGTGCTGCAGCTGAGCTTATGGAGGAGGCTATCAATCTCTACAATGAGCTTAGAGATAAGGCTGGTGCAAGAGTTGAGGGCCCTAAGAAGCCTTACTACAATGCTCTTCGCAAGGAAGTTCTTACCAAAACTGATGCTCTTTACGAGAAGTTGAGCGCTGCTGTGAAAGAAGCGGTCAAATGAGAGTATTTCAGAGATTGACTTCAGTCGCGCTTCTCCTTTTAGGATGGAGCGCGATTGTTGGTATTGTCCCGTGTATGGCTCAGAAGCCTTCGCCAGGGAGAAAAGCAGATGAGGCTGTCAGGAAAATCTGTTCCCGTCAGCCGCTCTCATCGTCAGTGGTAGGGGTATTTGCTATGACTATGGATGGCGATACACTGGTCAATATCAACCGGAAATTAAAACTTGTGCCAGCCTCTAACGTCAAGTTGATTACCACAGGACTTGCATTGTGCCAGCTTGGTGCGGACTTCCGTTTCGAAACCAGTATTGCCTATACAGGGGGTATAAAAGACGGGGTTTTGAAAGGAGATGTCTACATCATCGGCGGTGGAGATCCGACTACTGGGGCCAATGTGCCAATAGTTTCTCAGGTGACCAATACATTCGCCAAATGGAAACAATTTCTTGCTGATGCAGGAATCCGTACTATCGAAGGACGGGTTATCGGTGATCCTCGTTTCTTTTCCGGTACCACTTCGGAGAATCTTGGATGGACATATGATGATCTCGGAACCAACTACGGAGCCGGAAGCACAGGCCTCAATTTCTTCGAGAATGCCCAGAACTTTGCGGTCGTCCCGGGAGTTAAGACCGGAGATAGCCCAAAAATCAGCCCGCGTTACCCACAGACACCATGGATGGAATATGCCAATCTGGCTGTCACTGGCGATGCTCGTACTGCCAATACCCTGTACTACATTAACACCCCGCTATCGCCACAGGCCATGTTCGCCGGTTCGTTCCCGGTGGACAGGAAAGGCTATACGCTTGAGTGTTCTAATAGATTCCCGTCTCTGACTTGTGCTGTGTATTTCAGAAACTATCTCATTTCCAATGGAATAGAAGTGGAGGGTGAAGCGGCGGATATTGTATCCTCAGGTGTTGTACGCGAGTTGCCTGATATGACTCTTTCAGGGCAAGCAATGCCTTTGGCAAAACTGAAGATTCTTGGCTCTACATATTCTCCGACGCTCTTCGATATAGTGGCTCAGACCAACTTCGAGAGTGATAATTTCTTTGCGGAGACCCTTTTCAAGATGATGTCACGAAAGCGCTATGGGCTTACCGACTATGACAGTTGTGTGAAGGCGGCCAGGACTGCGCTTGAAGAGATGGGACTTGCAACCAAAGGAGTATGTCAGATTTTTGATGGCAGTGGTCTGTCTCGCAAGAATTATGTCTCGGCGGAGTTTTTCGTTAGTTTCCTGCGCGCTATGAATTGTACTGAAGTGGGGGATATGTATCGTCGTTCTCTACCTTCTCCAGGTAAGCACGGCACACTCGAGTACATGTTTTCTAAGGAGAGTGCGGCTTTCCGTTCTCGAATTTTTATGAAGAGCGGTTCGATGAATGGGGTGCGATGCTATAGTGGGTATATTCTCCCGGAGAGCGGTGATTCTCAGAAAACGATAGTGTTTTCTCTGCTTACCAACAATGTCGTGGCGGACTCATGGATGGTAAATCCCTCAATTGACGGCATTATCAAGGCTTTGGCTGCGGAAAATTGAAAACTGTTTCTTATTTTTGTAGTTCGGACTTGTAATACAGTATGAGAAAAGTGGTCATATCGCTATCTATGTGCGTTCTGGTTGTTCTAGCCGGAGCCTGCACTTTGGTGTCCAATATGGTACACGATGATGAGGTGGTGGCAAGGGTAGGTAAGGACAAACTCTACAAGTCGGATCTCGAGAAGGTGATTCCCGATATGATTTCTCCTGAAGATAGCACCAGCTTGGCGGCACGCTATATAAACTCATGGGCTATGGATAGGCTCTATAGTGCTGTGGCTGGAAGAGAACTTTCCAAGGCTGAGATAGATGTGTCGGAGGAGTTGGAAGAGTATAGGCTCTCGCTTGTGAAATACCGCTACGAGCAGAGGTACATTGCGGATAGGCTTGATACACTTGTTACAGATGAGCAGATCGCAGATTACTATGGAGATCATCAGGCCGATTTTGTGCTAACCAGACCGGTGCTCAAAGTTAGATTCATTGACATTATGAGGGATTCGAAGTATGTCAGCGAGACGCTCAGGCTTATTCGTAAGGATGATTATCAGTCCCTTCAGCAGCTTGATACCATCGCTAAGACAGCTGCGCTCAAATACTTTGATGCTTCGGATAGTTGGATGGATGCGGCAGAGCTTGCTTCAGAGTTTGGACTTGACTGGAAGGATCTGATGTCCATGCAGAGAGATGATATGATAAAATATGAGCCGAAAGATAGGGGGGATGTGATGGTGGCATACATATACGATGTTGTGAATAGCGGAGCGGCTCCGGTGGAATATGTCACGCCGTCCATTAGGGACATAATAATCAGTGACAGAAAACACGAGCTTGTGAAGGGTTTGGAACAGGACTTGCTTGATCGTGCGCTTGAAAGCAAGGAATTTGAGATATATTAGACAGATGATGAAAAAGCACATAGGATACGTCGCCGCTGTGGTGACACTTTTGGGCGCATGCTTCACGGCCTCAGCCCAGAGATACAAGAATGTGATTGACAAGTCCATCGCCGTGGTAGGCGGTGAGGTTATCACCCTTTCCGACTTGGAATCACAGGTAAAGCTTGATGGCGGGTACGGAAGTTCCGCTTCAGACAAGGCATTAAGATGTGAGATGCTGGAGAGGATGATGGAGTCCAAGCTCCTTCTCAATCAGGCGCGTATTGACTCCCTCACGTTCAATGCCGATGTCGTGAACGCTGAGTTGACTCAGCGTATTGATATGCTCCGAACCAATCTTGGCGGTGACGAAGAGGTAGAGAAGGCATTCGGAAAGCCTATGTATAAGCTGCGTGAAGAGTGGCAGAGGCAGCTTCAGGAGCAGTCCCTCACCCAGAGTGAGCAGAGCAGCATTGCATCAACTGTCCCTGATATGACTCCTTACGACATCAAGCAATATCTTGATACTGCAGATGTCTCTACGCTCCCTCTGATTCCAGCCAAATACCAGATGAGTCAGATATGTGTTTATCCTGATCGTGAGGCTGCGGCAGTGGCCGTAAGAGAAAGACTGCTATCTATCCGCGAGAGGATTATCAACGGGGAGAAATTCTCTACCCTTGCGAGACTCTATTCAGAGGACCCGGGGAGTGCAAGAAAAGGAGGTGAGCTCGGTATGTCGTCCAAGAGCATCTTCTGGCCGGCCTTCTCGGATGCAGCCATGTCTCTCAAACCCGGGACCGTTTCCCAGATAGTGGAGACTCCAGATGGATATCACATCATAGAGGTTATAGAGAAGAAAGGTGATATGTTCAATGCCCGACATATTCTCATTCGTCCTCAATATACGTTAGAAGATAGGGAAAAGGCTTTCCATAAACTAGACAGCATTCGCACCCAGATAATGGACAGTACTGTTACATTCGAGATGGCTGCACGATTCTATTCAGAAGACCCTGCTACTCGTACCAATGGCGGGCAGATGTCTGATCCTAATACAGGCTCCTCATATTTCGAGGTAGACCAACTTAAGCCTCAAGATTATGCTGCCGTCAGGGATCTTCAGCCGGGACAGATATCCGAGCCTATTGAGTCACTTGACAATGAAGGCAGGAACGGCAATACGGTATATAAGATTATCCGTCTTGACAGGATTGTTCCAGCTCATCCGGCTACTCTTGAGAGTGATTATTCCGAACTTGCCGGACTCGTGAGCAATACGCTGCAAATGAAAGCCATCAATTCATTTGTGGACGAGAAAATTAAATCGTCTTACATCGTCATTGACCCGATGTTCGGGGATTGTGATTTCAGCCGCAAGGGATGGGCAGAGAAAGTCGTAAAAGACTAAGTCTGGCTTTAGCCCTGCTTCTGGCGTTGCCAGGAATCGTCTCTGCTCAGAAAAAGGAGCAGAGCGATTCGCTTGTGCGCCTTATGAGCGCCGATTATATCGAGCAGGTGGAGTCGGGAGATGACCTTGTGCGAAAGGCCATGAAGCCTGTATTTTTACACAACGGTACATATCTTCAGAGTGACTCCGCCGTTTGGAGCCAGAACGCCAAAATTATCAATTTCTTCGGAAATGTCAGCCTTATTCAAGGAGATGCCGAGCTCACGAGCGAGAGCCTTGACTATCTGATAGATGAGAACCTTGCCAGGTTCAGAGGCTCCGTGGTTCAGTTGCGCAACAAAGAGGATAATATTCTTCGTACCCGCACTCTCGATTATAACACCAAAGACAGTCTTGCTATCTTTGAGGGGGGCGCTGCCATGCGCAGTTCCGATGGCCAGATTATTGAGAGTAATTATGGTACGTATTCCAATGCTCTGGCGCTATTTACTTTCCGGGACGATGTCGACATGTACACAGACTCGGTGTTTGTAAAGACTTCCGAACTTGAATACGACTCGCGTAGGGGGGAGGCTCTGTTCAAGGTGCCTATTGATTTCTGGAAGGAGGACAATATGCTTTCCGCCCAGAGCGGATGGTACCTTCGTCCGCAAGAGACTTTTTTCTTTACCGGAGACGTTCATGCGCTTACTCCCACTCAGGAGACATGGGGAGATACTCTGTATTTTCATCGGAATACCAACAATATCCTGATGCTTGGCCATGTGCAGCTCCAGGATAGTACAAGAAATGTAGCATCCGTCTCGGAAGTTCTTGACTATCGCGACAGCACATCCATGCTGACGTTAAGCCGTGATGCTGCGGTTGCATTCTGGGAAGAGAAAGAGGATAGGGTAGACACTACCTATTGTGGTGCGGATACCCTCGTATACTACACATTAAGGCGGTGCGATATACCTGAGAGTGAGGTAGCCTCCGCGCAGAAGCGACGTGACGCCATCACTGGGGACCCTGTTACCGAATTCCGTAGGAGGGCATCGAAAGCAGCGGAGCAGAAACGCAATAACGAGTTAAGTGCAGGCAGAGGCTCCAGTATATTGAGTTCACCGCAAAAGTCTTCCGGAAAGAGTACTCCTTCAGAGAAACCTGAAACTATGCCAGCATCCAGACCAGACAGTCTGGGAACAGCGCCTTCAGATTCTCTTGTGGTGACTTCACCTGGTGACTCGCTTGCGATGGTGTCGTCTTCGGACTCTCTTGCTGTGGATATGGTGAAGCCTGACACCACTGCAGTCGGCTTTATGTATGGCAAGGGAAGCGTTAAGATTTTCCGTGAGGATATGCAGGTGGTATGCGATTCGGTGCGCTTCAATGAACTGGACTCCATAGCCAGATTCCATATTGATCCGATAGTATGGAACGAAGGCAAGCGACAATATACATCTGACAGTCTGTTTGTTCTTGTGGGAAAGGATAAGATAGAGCGGGCGAGCCTGATGTCCAATGCTTTTATAGCAGCCCAGGAGGATAGCCTATGTTTTGATCAGATACGCTCTACTGAGGTCATGGCCTTCTTCGGTGACAATGCCGAACTTGAGCGCTTTGATGCTCTTGGCGGAGTGAACTGTATTTTCTACATGGAGGAGAATGGTGTGCTTGCCACCATTGACAGGATAGAGGGAAAGATGATGTCGGCTACGCTTTCAGAAGGGCAGTTGGATAGGGTATATTATTTTGATCAGATAAAGAATAACCTCTATCCGGTCGCGCAGACGGCTTCGTCAGAGCGCATTCTCAAGGGATTCTCATGGCATCCGGAGCTCAAGCCTACCGGGAAGAATGATATCACTAGCCTGGAACTCAGGCTCTCGTCCAGAAGCGAGATGGAGAGGCGTCCTCGACCGAAATTCGTGCAGACAGATATCTATTTTCCGGGATACATGGAGTCTCTCAGAGAGCAGCTTGCAAGAGCAAGGGTGAAGAAAACTGCCCGTGCCGATTCGGGAACCGACTCTTTGAAGGTGGCTTCGGACAGTGTGTCCGTGGCTGACAGTATTCTAAGCACTAAGATGCCATACGATAGCCTCGGAAGGGATTCGCTTATGCTATCTGACAGTCTCTCAGTGTCTGCTGATACTATTAAAGTATCCAGCAGCGTTGATTCTAAGGTGAACAGGAAGGCCGAGAGGGAGGCAAAAAGGGCGGAGCGTCTGGCAAGGAGGGAGGCGAGATGGGCTGAACTTGATGCCCGAGATGCGGCCAGGGCGGAGAAGAAAAGGCTTCGTAAGGAGGAGCGTGCTCAGCGCAGGGCTCTTCGGGAGGCAGCTATCAGAGCCCGGGAGGCAGCCAAGGAGAAAGCAATTCTGGACAGATATGTGGAACTCTATCGCAATCAAAAGGAGAAATCCGAATCAGCCGTGGTGGAGGTCCCGAAAGAATAATGCCGGAGCAATGTGCGGGAGAGGAGTTCCGCGGTCGCGCAATGCTTCAAGATAGATACTTGCGGAACTTGAAATGCGATGAAAGACAATAAGAATCTGAGCCTTCCCGAGAACGCACATCGGGAGCTGAAACCGGGGGAGACATATAAACCTCTTCTCGGACCTGAAGAGAAACCCCTTGAAGTCACTCCGTATTCGGTGACTCTTGGTCTGTTGATGACTATTCTTTTCTCTGCCGCGGCTGCTTTCCTTGGGCTGAAAGTGGGTCAGGTATTTGAGGCTGCAATACCTATTTCCATCATTGCCGTCGGCGTGACTGGGGCTTTGGGGAAGAAGGGTGGCCTTGGCCAGAATGTCATGATACAGAGCATTGGCGCTTGCTCAGGTGTAGTGGTCGCTGGCGCTATCTTTACTCTTCCCGCCATCTATATTCTTGGACTTGACGTGAATTTCTGGCAGATGTTCCTTAGCTCTGCGCTAGGAGGATTTCTCGGGATTCTTTTTCTCATACCGTTCCGTAAATACTTCGTTAAAGAGATGCACGGAAAATATCCGTTCCCGGAGGCTACTGCCACTGCTCAGGTGCTTGTCAGTGGAGAGAGCGGTGGAAAGAGTGCGCGTACCCTGCTTGCAGCGGGACTTGTCGGTGGACTATATGACTTCGCCGTTTCTACTTTCGGGGCATGGGCTGAGACGCTAAGCACTACTGTGATGCATTGGGGACAGGTGGTTGCAGACAAGGCTAAAGTCGTGCTCAAACTCAACACTGGTGCAGCAGTCCTTGGACTTGGATATATAGTGGGTCTCAAATATGCTTTCATTATCTGCTGCGGGTCTTTCCTCGTGTGGCTTGTGATAATACCTCTAATGAACCTCATCTGGGGAGGGGATGTGATTGATCTGATGAATATCGGTGTTACGACCCCGATCTCCCAGATGTCTGCGGATCAGATATTCAAGGAGTATGCAAGGCATATTGGTATCGGTGGTATCGCCACTGCCGGTATTATCGGTATCATCAAGAGTGCAGGCGTTATCAAGAGTGCAGTCGGTCTGGCTGCCTCCGAGTTCAAGCGCAAGGGCTCTGGCAGCGCCTCAGTAGTGGAACGCACACAAGAGGACATCCCGATGAAGACAGTCGTATGGGGAATTGCTTTCACGCTGCTGGCAGTATTCTGCTTCTTCGCATTCGGTGGGGTTGTTAATAATGTATGGCAGGCGCTTCTGGGCCTTCTTATCGTCTCTGTGATCTCATTTCTCTTTACGACAGTGGCAGCTAATGCCATTGCTATAGTGGGGACGAACCCAGTCAGCGGAATGACCATCATGACTCTTATAATCACTGCTCTGGTGCTTGTGGTAGCCGGGCTCAAGGGAAATGCCGGCATGGTGGCCGCTATGGTCATCGGCGGAGTGGTCTGCACTGCCTTATCTACGGCTGGTGGACTTATCACGGACTTCAAGATAGGTTATTGGGTCGGAACTACTCCTAAGAAGCAGGAGGCATGGAAGTTTGTGGGTGTAGCTGTCGCTGCTGCTACTGTAGGCGGTGTAATGCTTGTGCTCAACAAGACTTATGGATTTACGGGAGAAGGATCGCTCGTAGCACCTCAGGCAAGTGCCATGGCTGCTGTCATTCAGCCTATGATGAATGGAGGCAATGCGCCATGGTTGCTCTATGGAATCGGTGCTGCCATTGCAATACTTCTTACAGTGTTCAAGATTCCTGCGCTTGCTTTCTGCCTTGGTATGTTCATTCCGATTGATCTTAACCTTCCGCTGCTCCTCGGCGGTGCTATCGCATGGTTTGTCGGCTCACGTAGCAAGGATAAGGAGATCAATGCTGCACGGCAGGAGAAGGGTACTCTCATCGCCAGCGGATTCATAGCTGGAGGTGCTCTCATGGGGGTTGTTTCCGCGATTCTAAAATTCGCCAAGGTGGACTGCTTCCTTACCGACTGGAACAGTGTACTTCCAGGTCATGTGGCTTCAGGCGCGGAGATGGTGGCTATCATCCCTCTTGTGGCGATATGCGTATATATGATAGTGGCTTCGATGAAGACTGACAAGAAGTAGTAATATCGTGGGAGGGAAGGAATGAGCTGGCTGGTTCAACTGTTCACGGAGCAGACATACACTCAGGCTATTATCGTACTCTGCCTTATCTGTGTGGTGGGGCTTATGTGTAATAAACTGAATTTCAAGGGTATCAGCCTTGGCGTTACATTCGTATTCTTCGCCGGTATCCTTGCTGGGCATTTCGGGTTGAGTGTCAATCCGCAGATGCTTGCACTTGCCCAGAATTTCGGACTTGTACTTTTTGTCTACACTCTTGGTCTGCAGGTCGGTCCGAGTTTCTTCCCTTCGCTCCGTAAGGGCGGTATCAAACTCAACCTTCTGGCGTTTGCTGTACTGCTAATAGGTACAGCAATGACTGTCGGTATCAGCTCCCTACTTGGCATTCCCCTTCCTATCTCCACCGGACTCCTTACTGGTGCAGCCACCAATACCCCAATGCTCGGAGCAGCACAGCAGACGCTGCTTCAGATTAATCCTGATGCTATAGGTATGAGCAATACCATGGCTACGGCTTGTGCTGTGGGATATCCTTTTGGCGTGGTGGGGGTTATCTTGTGTGTGGTAGTATTGAAAGTCCTATTCAGAAAGGGAGAAGATGGGAAAAAGGAGCATGACAAGCCGGCATTCGTTACCGAGTTTTGCGTCAGCAATCCTGCAATCTTCGGGAAGTCTCTCAAGGACATTATGAAGAATACCCATGTGCGCCTGGTAGTGTCCAGAGTCTGGAAGAGCACTGAAGGCAGTGTACGTGGACAGGTGATACTCCCCGACGGTGATACTGTGCTTGAGAATGGAGAGCACGTGCTGGTGCTGACTCGTGAGAATGAGGTCAGTGCCGCGCAGCAGCTTTTTGGAACCAAAGTAGATGGCGACTGGAATCGCAAGGATATTGACTGGAACCACCTTGACGGGATGCTTGTTTCAAGGCACGTATTCGTCACGAAATCTGAAATCAATGGGGCCAAACTTGGCGACCTTCATCTTCGCAACACTTTTCGTATCAATATTACCCGTGTCAACCGTGCTGGTATTGATATTCTTCCGTCCAGGGATTTGAGACTTCAGATCGGTGATAAACTGACCATTGTGGGGGAAGAGCGTGCCATTAACAAGGTGGCAGAAGTGCTTGGCAATCAGGAAAAGGAACTGCGTAACCCGAATCTTCTTTTCATCTTTGTGGGGATTATGCTCGGCCTTGTGTTAGGAAGTCTTCCTATCTCCATTCCAGGAATCAGTATCCCTATAAGACTGGGAATAGCCGGAGGACCGATAGTCATCGGTATTCTTATGGGGGCATTTGGACCAAGTCTTCACATCACTACCTACACTACCCATAGTGCCAACCTAATGCTTCGTCAACTTGGTCTGACAGTGTACCTAGCAGCCCTCGGCCTTGGCGCTGGACCAGGATTTTTCGCTACTGTCCTTCGTCCAGAGGGTCTTCTTTGGATAGGAATCAGTATGGCACTTGCAGTAATCCCAGTCCTACTGGTGGGTTTTGTTGCTTCCAGGTTCTTCCATACGAGCTATGCTGCCAATGTGGGAATGCTCTGTGGTGCCATGGCTAATCCGATAGCTCTGAACTATGCGTTGAGCACAGTGGACGATGACGAGCCTTCCGTAGCCTATGCTACCGTCTATCCGGTGGAGATGTTCCTTCGAGTTATCTCTGCCCAGCTGCTTATGCTTTTCTAATCTTTTAATATTACTCTACTCTGACATCGCGTACGCAGCGCGCTTTTGTAAAGGAAGCGCTCGCTGATAGGGCTATATTGCCTGCATCGGCGCAGAATCCGTATTTGTTTCCTCCGTCCTTTCCTGTTCCTCCGACTCCTAATACACCAAATGACCAGTAGGTCCTTGAAGGATAGTAGCCACTGGATACAATGGAGTTTTCGCCTGAGCCTGAGCCTGTGTAGTAACGCATTACCGCAAGCTCCACCTGATTTGGGAGTCTGTATCCATCAGGACAGTAGCCCGCATATACGGACGAGCCGTATGCGCTGACACTATTATTCAGATCCTTAAATGACAGACCTCCTGTGCTCCATGTTTTGTCAGCTGGGGCAGTCTCGAATTTCTTATATAGGTGGTTCAATTCGGAATTCTCGTCTCCCAGGTCAAGTTCCCTTGTAGTATAGTATCTCAGAGCGTTGGTGTTGATATGGGTGCACTCGAATGTATATGAGCCATCAGAGTTCTTCGTGGCCGTGATGAAATCATCAGGGGCGTCTTTTATAGGTGCGTCATCCGAAAGTCCGAGATTTCTTACACAACGTACAGTATAGCTTGTAAGTCCGTCTCCCCAGTTAAAAGAGCCAAGAAGGTGTCCAGTGGAAGTACCTTCCTCTCCCCATAAGACAGTAGGCCGGTTTTCTCCTTCGTAGTTTGTGCTGGATATGATATGCTGCCTCCAGACTGACGGTTCGTTTGAATTGCGCTCAGCCGTAGTTCTATTATATAGTCGAATAGATTTGTCAAGTACTCCACCGCCAACGTATATGCCTACTAACTGCTGTATGGAAGCAAGATACCACTTCAGTTCATCGCGTTCAATTATTCCGTTGCCATTATTGTCTCTGTTTCGTGACAAGCAGATGTAGCGGAGATATTTGTAGTCTGACTGCATCTGCGGAACGCTATTTTCTGTCTCATAGTCGAGGTATTTGTCCCATCTGACCCCGCTCTGAATAGTAGTGATGTCGCCTACAGTGGCGCCAGACGGAGCAAGTCCCCACTCGAAGACGCTATTGGCAAGTCCATTGAAAATGTCAGTGTTCTTGCCGCTATCTTTGGAGTTGTATCCGTCCTTGTCATAAGCATTCACTACGCTCGCATACTCGTCTACAGACTCAAGTCCCCATGCGTTCTGAAGTATGGTGTAGTCTTCGTCCGTATTGAATATGCTCTTGATACTTTTCTGCTGTATGGTGATGACTGAGCCCGTGGAACTGGATTCGAGATCCTTGCTTGTGTTGGAGTTGCTCAGAAGGTGTATGGAGCGATCAGACTGATTGACAAATCTCTTCCATAGTGTAGGTGAATGGCCTCCGAATATCGGATCAGCATCATAGTAATACTCGTCCACGAAAGCAGTGACGCAGATTTTGGCCTTGTCAATTTCTTCACTATCAAAATCACACTTATAGTCATCGTAGTTACCTCCGTTTCTGAGCCATGATTCGTATTTGTGGGCCTGTGCTTTGAGATATTTGACCAGATCCATGATGTCCATCAGCCCATCGTTGTGGTAACCGGCCAGACCCGTTTCTCCGCTGCCGTCGCTCTCGGCATTGTCATCTGCGCTTCTGAACGAAGTGGTTTCTGTAAATAACCTGTTAGTATATTTTCGTCTACTCTGGTCGTAGAATTTTCCATCGGAGTCTTTCTTGTTGAGCCTGAAGTGAACCCATTTGTAGTCAAGTCCGGCAGGGATATCCTCTCCGTCTCTCCCGACCTCTGGGGAACCCTCACTGAAAGGGGTAACCACACGCCATGACAGGTCGTCTACTGCGGCGTGAGTGCCTTCGAACATGTTCTTGGCATGAAAGGTAAGTGTCCTTGACTCGTAATGGGAGTCGCATATCGCGATCTCTTCCTTTGCCACCGTCACCCAACCGAAAGCTCCAGGCTGATTCTCGATGTTGGCGCCGTCGGATGTCTCGACCTCAATTCTGATATTGTCTACTGAATTTATGGTGACCGTGTAGTTGTAGGTAACGTTTCTTCTGGTCTCAAAGTTGGTGACACCAGAGTACTCGTCGTCATCCCAATGCTTGCCGTCATCGTTGTGTATAGTACTTGACCAGTCTCCGAGATGTATGATGTATTGGACATATCCGCCAAGCGTCTGCCCCTCTTCTTCACCTGTCAGCTCCATGGTGACTTTGGCGGAAACCATGACGTACGTAGAAAAGTCGTTGGCATTCTCGAAAAGCCTCATGGATTTGGTTCCGGTCTTTCCAGAGAGACTTGTGTACTCCACGTCTTGTGTCGCATTTAGTCCTGTAGAGGTCTTGATTCTCTTGCTTCTCTGCTGATAGTCTGTGAATGAGGTATTCTTTGGATGCTGTCTGTTCTCCATCATGTAGAAAGAGAAACTTGAAGTCTTGTCATCCGGGAACTCCTCGAAATTCATCCATTCGCTATCAAAGAACATGGATGCGTATTGTGAATAATCTCCTGTCGGAGTGGTTGGGTCTACACTGCAGGCGTCTTCATCATGACCCATAAGATATGATGTCTTAGGTATATTGAAGACTTTCCAGCCTTTGGGCTCGAAAGACTTTATGACCTGTCCCCGTTTGTCTGGCCGTGTACCTGTCTTGAAAGTGAAAATTACCTTACTATCTATGCGTTCAAGCTGTATGTTGCTGGCGCTGACGTTGCTCCCATCCTTGATAGTAACATTGTCAATGCTGCCAGACATAGGAAAGTATCCGTTTCGTGAGGTGGTTTCCTGATTGATATAGACCTTGAAGTTCTTGATATCGTCTTCTGTATCAATGTTGTGCGATAGCAGCTCGGAAGAAATCTTGACCATATCTCCATCAATGTTGGCGAATACGTAGATCTTAAATCCGGAGCCAGTTGGCGCCTTGAGTTTGATGGTACCAGTGGAGGACTTGCCGTACTCTGTGCTATTGACCTTGTACCATCCTTCATCGAAGGAACTTAACTCTGCCTCTGTATTGACACGCTCAAGTTCGTCATAGAATTTGCTATGGATTTTACGTCCATTGCCGTCAAATACAAATAGATACAAATTCATTATTCTATTTTCGCTCTCTGCCTTGAGGCTCACCTTGGTGCTTATCTCGATATTCTGGGCAGTTCCGAACTGAAGATAAAGGTATCCCTCGCCACCCGAAAGTCCGGAGGGCGTAAATTGCTCTCTTACGCAGGAGCATAGCATGATAAGTACTATGGCTGCCAGTGTGATAGGTGTATGTCTATGCTTCATGATGATGTCTAGTCAAATGTGGTCTCGTTGTCAATGTTTTTCCATACTACTGTCTCGAATCCCATTTTTCCTGTATCTCGGCTATAGAATATGGTGATTTTTATGTCTATGTCTTCGTTCCTTTTGATGCTTGTGAGTGGGACGGCTATTCCGAGGTCCGGGTCAACGTGGTTTAGCGTGCTATTGGCATAATGAATAAGGGTTTCTGCCCCTTTCAATACCTCTTCCTCCGAGGTGGTCTTGCTGATTTTGTAGAACAACCACTTGTTCTGAGGGTCTTTTCCATTAGCGTTAAAGGCGAGGGAGCCAATATTGTTCCACAGATAACTTGTCCCATTCATGATGGTATATCCATCTGTAGTGCTGCCGGAGACAGTGAATAGAGAATATGAACTATTCAGTCTTACACTACTGGAGGATACATAAAGATATTTGTCTTGTCCAGAGTTCTTAAGATAATAGCCGCTATTCCAGAAATTATTATTATAAGTAGTTTCCCATATATAGTCCTTGAAATCACTGCTTGCAAGCAGGGTATTCTTAGGGCCATTTCCACTTGCAAGGAAGTCTATGCCTACATTGCCGTCATCGTGCCCTTTGACCAGGTATCTCATGCTCTTGTTCATAAGCAGGAAACTCTCTCCGCTTTCCGGCGCCGCGCTGGTCTCTTCAAATGAATATTTTTCAATACTTCTTGTCTCAGTTCCCGGAGCCTCTGTCTGAGTATCTTTAAATACACCGCCATGGATCTCTATACCGGGGACCTTGTCTGACTCGAACATGTAGAGGTTCAGAAGTTCCTTCTGCTCGTTAGCCTTGAGCCCTGTTATTGTGGTCATCCTATCAAGCTCCGAGTGGGATGCTCCGGAGCAGAAGTCATCGTGTGGGAAGAGGTATGATATGTCAGGGCGTATGGCGTTGAGGTTTATGTCTTTTATCCATACCATCTTGTCAAGCGTTCCATTCTTGACAGTGACTCTGATCCTCGAACAGAGCCGAATCAGTGGTGCCTCGACCATATTCTTTCCCGGCCCGACTTGTATGTCTTTCACTAGGCTGAGCGGCATCCCACTATTGTCGTCAAATCCGGTGCCGTAGGTAATGGACGCATCCTCATCAATAGTGCCTCCGACAGCATAGTCGGATAGGGCATCGGAGTTGGCTATGAAGTATAGCTTATAGTATCCACGCTCCACGTTGTTGAATCTTGCTGTGGCTGATTCCGTACCAGTCATTTCGATGCCGTCGTTCTCCGGCCCGAAATTCGCTACGCTTTTGGAAATCACCCTGACGATTTTCTTGTCTGTGTCCGTGAGATATATGCGCAGAGACTTGATTATATCACCGTCTTTGGCTGATTTGGTATTAGGTGTTGCAATGGATATTACGATGTCTCCGCATCCTGATTGGGGAGCGGAGATGTCCTTTCCGCATGCTGCAAGGGCAAGGACCGAGATTATCAGAAGAAGTCTCTTCATACTGTTCTACAGATAGATGTCAATAGGGACTTGTTTCGTAAGCCATGGCTCAATGGAGACAGACACCTCAATGTCGGATTTGTTGACAAGAAGTGTGTATGTATATATCATTCCGGCTTTCCACTCGAGAGGCTCAAGATTGACGGTGTGATCTATACCGTCTGTGCCACCACTCTTCTGAGTGAAAAGGTGTATAGATGTCGGCCCTTTTGATGGGTCACTACATTTCTGGGGGATGGCGAAAAAGCATTCTTGCTCATCCATTAGGTATATTGGCTCGTAATTGCCGGTCTTGACTCCGAACTGCTTGGATCCAGTCCACTCATAGACTCTATCACGACTATTGAATTTGCCTTCCCAAGTAAGTACCTCATCGTCACCAAAGCCTTCGTAATCGAGATGTCCATAAGCGTCCAGCCCCGTTATGTAGAAATGAACTATATTGTCCGTATATGTGGGAGGCGTAACTGTCTCCTTAAAAGCGATCTTGAATTTGAGGGCGCATAGGGCATGATTGAAAGTCATTGTTACTCTCTCATAGCCTTCATTAGCAGGGTATCTCTTGGCGGAAGCGACCAGTAGATCATACTGATCTGTCATGACACGGTATTCAATGTCCAGACCATCAGCAGTAGATGCTGCCTGAAGTACATTGGCACTATATGGGTGGTAAGCTCTAAACCTATAATACATGTTCCTCTTCCAATACTTCTTTTCTGTGTACAATGCTCCATCGAAAGTGTATGTCCAACAAGTATTGTTAGTGATTTTGTCGGTCGTGTATTTGACCTCAACTGGCGCTGAATAGTCGAACACGTTGGCTCCTGTGCCACCATCTGCCGTGGAGTACAATCCGTATATCCCGAAAGACTGACTTTTAAGAGTAGCGTCCGTGGTGGGTGTTCCAATGCTTGTGGCCTTTACAGATTCCGCTTGAGCTACAGTGCTTGCGCTGAACCCTATTGCCTGGCCTTGAGAATTATCTTCATGTTTGGTGCAGGAGTCAAAAAGCACTGCAGCAATCATTAATGTTGTGAGCCATGAGTGTCGCATCTTCCTATCCTCCGATTATTATACTTGTATCACCATAGTCTTTCCAGTCAGAAACGCTTCCTTCGAAATCAATAGGCTTGTCTGAAGTTCCGAAGACAATCTGATACTCGGTATGCTTGCCTCTTTCCCACGCGGCATTGTATTTTGTGAGGTCAAGTATTACTTCTTCGTCTTTGTTTGTACTACCTTCGCTTATGGTGTAGCCGATAACCATTTGCACTGCACTTCTTTCCCCTATGGTGGAAAGTGCTTGTGGTATTAGCAACATCGTTTCGATGACTTCTTTTCTGTTCTCGTCCAGTTGCATATAATGTCCGAAGGTACATTCTATGTTATGATGGTTACTACGATTGGTCCACTCGGAGCCGTTAAAGTCGCCTTCACCATAGACATTGGTAAAATCGATATACTTTAAGTAGATTGTCTTGCCTGTCTCAACTTTCTCAACGTAGGCTGTTACGGATACCTTGGCAAGGATGTGCCGGAATACGACAGGCACTCCTGTAAGACCATAGGATGTCTCGTTGGCTGTCTTGTCGGCGGCGATGTCTGCTACAAGCAGGTCCTGTCTTTGGTTGTCTCCGTTAGTCTGCCATCCGGTGACTAATATGCCCTTGTCTCTATCTATCTTAATCCTGGATCTTGCTGTGTCGTAAGCAGGGGAGTATGCCATGAAAGTAAGAGACCCGGCCTTGGGCCAATAGTATGGTGTGTCAGACTTGAAGGCACTCTTGTCTTGATCATAGCTGATGATGGCCTGAGATATATATGGCTGTGCATCTGACCTATGATCCTTCCAATTCTGGCCGAGAGGAAGATACCATGCGGAAGACACGAAAGAAACGTCCTTAGGATATTCTGACATCTTGGCTTTAGTGCCTCCGTTTATCACCTGATATCTGATTTCAGCATGATCAATTCGCCCTCCATGCTGCTCGTTCTTGGTACAGCATGTGAGTGATAAGGCGAAAAACGCAAGTATTGACAGCCTTTTGTACATGTTCTTTTTCATTTGTGCCTGAAAGGGCGGTCAGGCCCTTTCAGACTATGGGTCGGTGCCTTAATATCAAGCATCAAAGGTTTTAGAATGTGATGTTAGTCACGTCTCCAGACGTCCAGTCTTCTACTGAAGGAGCCCAGTAAATCTCGTTAAGTCCAAGAGTAATGCCAAGAATGTATTTCTTGCCTGATTCCCAATTTTTAGTGTATATTTCGCTGAGTTTCTTTGTGTCAGTAACTGTTTCTGTAACCGCTGTTCCTGTGTAATTAGTCGTGATATCGTAAACGATGGTAAGAACCTGGTCATCTGATGTAAATTTCTGAGGAAGTACAATCTTATAATCATTAGTACTTGCGGTGAGTTCATCCCACGCTACGGTTCCGTCGTTTGTTTTAGTTACTTCTACTTCGCCAGTAAAGACGCTGAGGTCTGTAGGTGCATCCTGGTTTGTCCACATTGTACCTATGGAGTTTGCGTCTGGAGAACCTTGCGTATATGTTCCATTGGTGTTTACATTATTCAGCGTGATACTCTTGACTTTGAAAGTTACACCGTCATATGAAGTAGTTTTATTGACTTTGAATTCGACGTTAGACAATGCATGTTTGAATACAGTAGGAACACCCTTTTTCCATGTTGAAACGGTTGTTGTATTAGCTGTTTGATCCTTTGCAATGTCTGCAACGAGAATATCTCTATTCCTGTTGTCAGTTACGGAATAATTTAAAATCTTGATTCCTGTATCTGATCCGCATGTGATAGATGCGCCTGTCCCTTCAATTTTTGGGTCAGATGTGTTGTCTGTCCAAGCAAAGAATGTAAGAGAGCCTTGCTTTGGCCAGTAATAAGTATCTGTCGCCTTCCATGCATTTGCTGTGGTGTTATAAGAGATTGCTGCATTGGAGATGTATGCATTAGCAGAATTGTAGTTAGCATCCCAGTTGTTCCCTTTCTCAAGGAAATAGGCATAGGAGTAGAACTTGTTGCTTGTGTTGAAAGCAGAGGCTGATTTGGTGCCCACAGTCTGGAAAGTGATCTCCTGGTCAGGAACATTGACCTTGACCTCGTTTTTGGAGCAGGCGGCGAGTGCTACACAAGCCGCTGCAATGCCGAAAATGTGTTTGTTCATAAATGAGTTTATTATATTAAATTATTACATTTCTATCTCATGATGTTCTTCATCCCAGTCTCCCACGCTTGGATCAAATCCTCCGCCCGTGCCGGGATCTGGCGTTTCTGGCGGTGGTATGACTATGGTCTCGTCCACAAGCAGCCAGTGGTGCTGTATGCAGTCCTGGGTGTCAAACAGATACGATATGTCAAACTCTCTCTGGATGTTGCGCCCGTCAGTGGTCCAAAAGTCAAATACGACGTTGAGTTTGGTGTCCAAGTCGTCGATATGTCCGAATGTGTTGAATACGTTGCACACTACCGGAACTCCCTTGTCGTCACTTTTGATAAGGTGCGTGTACAGCGCACACGGGTCTTTGAGGTCTTTCTCTCTGGTGGCGAGATTGACCTGCTTGACCATGGAGGTGAGTACAGCCTTGGCTGAACTGACGTATTCAAGTCCTTCCACCTTTACCTGAAGGTAGTATGACTCAGCTATGGATGTCGCATCCACAGTTATGGTGTGCACACCTTCATGATATGGAATATTCTCGTAGTCGCTGCTTGCCACTACAAGATGTTCTGGCTGGTAGTTTATGGTCTGCCCGTCGAACTTGGTTTCTCCCTTGGAGGTGCTCAAAGAACTTATCTTCAGTTCTTTAAGCTCGCTTTGTGTGATAGCGTCAGTGTAGGCGAATGCACCGCGGTATTCCTGCTCATCCTGAATGCGGGTGGTCTCTGAACCAAACTGGTACAGGGTCATTGAGTACTCTCCCGGCAAGATGCTGAGTCGTCCTTTGATTATGTCGTGCCCATCAGCCTTGTCTTTCTCTGAAATGAATGACTCGGCCAGCAGTTTGTTGTTGCTGGTGCTATAGAACATTACCTTCATAACTTCAGGATCAATGTCCGGAATAGGAATCTTGTCGTTATACACGTCGCATGTGACGTTGGAAATGGCGTCAAGATTGATGCGGACCTCGATTTCGGTGCTGAAGTTAGGATCTTCCAGCGGTCTTCGCTCGCATGATATCAGTGCGCAGAGGACCATCAGCATGGATATGATGATTTTCTTCCTCATTTGGCTCTGATATTTAAGGTTATTGGACTGTGCTGCTTGCGAATGGACACTGGGATCACTAGCGATACCTTGGCGCGGGTGAGCCCGAAATATGAGAATGTTCCCTCCTTAAAGTAGTCCTTATATAAGTGGGCATAGTCTGGAGATGGCTGGTAATGGCGGTAGTCCGACTCGAGGTATCCTATAGATGCGGAGAGTTCGAGCCTGAGTCTTCTTCCGAGCGGCATTATATATCCGGCGCTTGCTCCCGCACTCCAATACTCTCCTTGTGTGCATATTGCCTTATCCCTCTGGAGGTCATACATGGCTGAGGCGAGGTATGTTCCAACGAACCATCCTGTCATCCTTCCGTCATGAGGGCTTCCGAAACTTGGCTGCCGGCTAGATAGGGGATACCAGCGTGGCTCTATTCCGAGTTCTAATATCTGCAATGCGTACTTGCGGTCATGCGGGCCCGCGGTCCACCACGGGAACAGATCTGATACGGCGATGGAGAACTGGTTGCCTATAGGAATCTCCGCCTCTACGTTGAGTGCAGTGACGGCATCATAGAGTAGGTTGGTCTTGAGTGCAAAGAGCGTCCTTGGTGTATTTCCAGAGAACTGCACTTTCCCACCTAAGTCTTTAGGGTGCTCAAGCTGGAAAGGAATGCCAGCCTTTGTCAGCATGACTCCTATATCGTGTCTTGGTGAACTTGTCCACTCAAGAGTGATGAAAGAGCGGCGCATATCCACGAAGTATTCCCTAATGATACGCCTATAAAGGGCGATGTCGTATGTCTTGAGAAGTGTCTTTTTGCTGTCTGCTGTGATATCAGCGTCTATTATCTCCAGAAGTCTTTGCCTTTGTGATGCCGTGAGCTTGTTGTCGGACAGAACCTTGTTCCTGAACATGTGCCAGGATTCTCCATCTGCTTCTATATATATGCGGTCCGCGAGGTCGGCATATTCTGAACTGAGGAAGCGGAGCATCGCGCTGGCACGTCTGCGGGCGAGCCGGACGTTATACTGGTATGCGCCTTCTGGGGAAGAGTAGGACTTAACGCCGATTCTTTCTATGTTATTGATGACTTTTGAGGAGTCGCGGAGTGCGCTGATGGAGTCGGACAGGGACTTGAGCTGGCTACGGTTGTTTAAGTATGTGGGCGATAGGGTCGCATTGTCCCAGCGGAAGTCCACGTGGAACTCGGCTTTCTTAAGTGCCGTAGTGTCCCTGTGGGATTGTGCGGCTGCAATCTCACTGAAAGTAAATAGCAGAACGATAGAGAAGATTGATAATGTTAAAAACTGCCTATTCATCTTCCAAGTTTAACTTTCGGGCTGCAAAAATAAAAAAGTTCAAAATAAAATACAATACTATCTGGGTGTTGCAAGTATAAAATAACATGTTTATAATTAGGCCGTTTCGTGCTATTTGTTCAATTCTACCCCCCCCCATTGCGCTTTGGAAAATGCCTTTGATAGGCGTGGGGCACTATTTTTGTACGCTACTATCATAATGTTCAAAAATTTCGTTTTTGACTTTAAAATAATGTGATTTAATACTGACGCGAAGTGAATAATACTAGAGAAACGATTATGAAGGCTGCACGTGCAGTTTTTTGTAAGTATGGCTATGAGAAGGCTTCGGTGGAGGATATTGCCAAGATGGCAAATAGGGCTAAAACCTCAATATACTACTACTTTGATAGTAAAACCGATGTTTTTCTTGCTGTTTTGACGGAAGAGTTTGACAAGATCCTTTCTCAGCTCATTGGTTTGGTGGATTTCTCTTCCCCAGAGAAATTGGCTCAGACTTTTAAGTTTTGTCTTAAAAAAAGGATGGAATTGATCACTGGCTCAGAGCTATTTCGTAACAATTATTATTATCGCTACAATGGAGGGCTAAGCGAAATTGTTTCCGTAATGGACAGGGCCAGAGAGCCCTTTAATAAAAGGGAGAAAATGATGCTCTGCGATGTATGTCTATACTTGAAGCATCACGGTGCTCTTTCAGATGAGGTGAGTCCGGACGATTTTTCTGAAATGTTCGAAATGTATCTATGCGGAGTGGAGGTACAGCTGTTTACATCAAATGAAAAGGATAAGGTCATGAAGATTTATGAGGCGATGCTTGATGGTACCGCACGAGAGTTGAAAAAGTTAGGTGATTCAAATAAGGAAGATTAATGAAAACTGGTAGGCTATCATTTTTTTTGTTTTCGGCACTGGTCTCGGTCGTTGTGCCGTCATGCAAGCGACATTCTGGCGCGTCGGAGCATAGGGTGGAGCCAGTGAAAGTGGAAGTTATATCTGTGTCAGAGGAAAGCGCTGTCTCTACCAACGGATTCGTCGGGATGTTGGAACCGGTGAAGAGCACTACGCTTTCGGCGAAGCACTCTGGTACTCTCGTGGAGTTGCGAGTGCGCAAAGGTGATCGTGTGGTTAAAGGTCAGACTGTGGCTGTTATCGGCTCTCAGAGTGTGAAAAGTACGTATGAAATGGCGCATGCCACACTTGAGCAGGCGGAAGACGGATATAGGAGGGCTTCTCAGGTGTATGAGGCTGGAGCTGTGGCTGATGTGAAGATGGTGGAGTTAAGTACGCAGCTTAGCAAGGCTCGTGCTGCTGCAGATGCTGCCGATAAGGCGTTGGAAGACTGTAATATAAAGGCTCCTTTTGATGGACTTGTGTCGGAAGTGTATTGTGATGAGGGTGTGGAATTGGACTTTTTCTCTCCTATTGTGAAGGTGGTGGATACATCTGAGCTGGAAGTAAGAATAAGTGTACCGGAAAATGAGATAGCTGGTGTGAGTGTGGGACAGCAGGCGAGACTGGAGGCTGCTGGAAAGACGGCACTTGGCTGCAAGGTGGCTTCACGGGGTGTGGTGGCATCCGCACTTTCTCATAGTTTTGACTGTACGTTGAAACTGGACAGGCAAGATGCTTCCCTGCTGCCGGGTATGGTATGTAAGGTGTATCTGGATCGTCAGGAGGAGAGTGGCATTGTAGTGCCGTCGTCAGTGCTCCAGACAGGTTCTGAAGGGAGGTATTTGTGGATCGTGAGAGGGGGTGTGGTGTGCAGGCAGTATGTGCTTGTGGGCCCATTCTCTGGAAAAGGGGTGCTCATTACTTCTGGGCTTGAAGATGGAGACATGGTGATAGTAAAGGGCTATCAGAAAGTTTCTAGTGGTATGGCTGTGGATGTGCAGATGGTAGACCTGGCTGAGGTGTTGTGACATGGAGAAGCACAAGAATCTGATTTTCCTCGTGATGACGATGCTCATTGCGCTCGGCGTATATGGTATCTTCAAGATCAATAAGGATGAGTTCCCGACTTTCGAGATAAAACAGGGACTCGTGGCTGCCGTATATCCGGGGGCGAGCTCGTATGAGGTACAGCAGCAGGTGGCAGAACCGCTTGAGAAAGTGCTCTTTAGTTTTCAGGAAGTAGACCGCAAGAGCGTGAAGGTGAGTTCAATGGACGGCATGTGCTACATATTGTCTGACCTTAATGTCCCGGCTAAGGAAAAGGATAGGGTATGGTCCAAGATCAAGCTCAAACTCAGTGAAGCCAAGTCTTCGCTTCCTCCAGGGGTGCTGGCGGTAGTAGTGCTGGATGATTTCTCCTCCGTGTCGGTGTCCTTGATTGCTCTGAGTTCTACTGATAAGAGCTATTCCGAGATGAAGGAGTATGCCGACAGGCTCTGCGATATGCTTCATCGGATTCCTTCTTTGTCCACGACCAAGATTTACGGAGAAAGGGGAGAAGAGATAGCCGTTACGGTGGATCGGGAGAAACTTTCCGCTTACGGAATCAATCCTACTTCTCTAATGCTTGGCTATCAGACGTCATCTCTTCAAGTGCCGAGCGGCAGTTTCAACACTGACTATGTACAGTCTCCAATTCATATCGGAGGTACTGTATCCTCTGAGCAGGAGGTGTCTGATATGATAGTATATAGTGACCCGGATGGCAATATCTTGAGACTTAAAGATATTGCCACCATAGAGCGAAGGTACTCAGACCCCGATTCCTATGTGGACTATAATGGGGCAACCTCTATAATCATATCTGTGGAGATGCTTCCGGATAACAATATCGTGGCTTTCGGGGATGATCTTGTCAGAACTTTGGATGAATTCCGTGCGGAACTTCCTTCGAGCGTGTCTGTGTGCCAGATTACCAACCAACCTAAGGTCGTATCGGACTCTGTATACTCGTTCTTAAGGGATCTGGTGATTTCTATCCTCGTGGTGATACTGGTTATGATGATGCTCTTCCCTATGAAGTCTGCTCTTATTGCTAGTTCTGGAGTTCCTGTATGTACGGCGGTAGCTATAGCGGTGATGTTCCTCACCAAGATAGACCTGAACACGGTCACTCTTGCTGCTCTTATAGTGGTGCTGGGTATGATAGTCGATGATTCCATCATCACGATGGATGGATACATGGATCACCTCAGTAGAGGAAAATCTTGTAGTGAGGCTGCTAAGGCGAGCACAAAAGAGCTTATCATGCCTATGTTTATGGCCACTTCTTCCATAAGCCTTATGTTCTTCCCGATGCTTGGTATCATCACTGGATATCTTGGGGAGTTTGTGCAGCTTTTCCCGTGGGTTATTGGCATATCCCTTTTCGCATCTCTTGCGTATGCTGTATTTGTGGTGCCGATATTGGAGACCAGGTTCATAAGCAGCCCTCGCCCTTCTTTGGACAACTTCTTCACCAGAGGGCAGAATCGTTTCTTCCTTGCCCTTCAGAACATCTATGACAAGATGCAGGCTATCTGCTTCCGCCATCCTAAGCTGACTATTATGGGAGGCGTAGTGGCAGTGGCTCTGGGACTCTTTATGTTCAGCCGTCTTACCGTGCAGATGATGCCTAAGGCTGATAGGGACTATTTCGCGATGGAGATTACTCTGGATAGCAACTCTGGGCTTGAGGATACCCGTCAGGTTGTGGATAGTATCCAGTCCATAGTGCTTAGAGATCCTCGTGTAAAATCTCTTACGGCTTTCATAGGTGATGCCGCCCCACGGTTCAATGCCACTTATTCGCCTGCCACTCCGGCGAAGAACTTCTCGCAGCTCATCATCAATACTAGTTCCAAGAGGGCTACTTCCGAGCTGCTTCCAGAGTATGAGACCATGTTTGGAAATATGTTCCCCGGTGCGATTGTGAGAGTTAAACAGATGGATTATCAAGCTGTTACGCCTATCGAAGTAATCCTTGAAGGTGGGGATCTCCTTGAGGTGAAACCCTATGCTGACTCCATCCGCTCGTATATGCAGAGCCTTTCCGATGAACTGATGTGGGTGCATAGTTCGGCTGACAACTTCGTGAGCTGCGTGGATATAGACATGGATCCTGAGGAGTCTGCCCGTCTTGGAGTCAACAAGGCTATGGTGTCCCTCTCGCTCTTCGGTACCATGGGATCACAGCCGCTCGCTACTCTCTGGGAAGATGGGCGGTCGCTGCCAGTAAGGCTTTATAGCGAGTCTGTAAACAACTCTATGGACTATGATATGCTTGGCAACCAGCAGGTGTCAACCTCTATTCCTGGGCTTTCAGTACCACTAAGACAGGTGGCTGAAATTAAGCCAGCATGGGAACCTGCTCTTCTTGAGAGGATCGGTGGGGAGAATGCCGTGGTGGTGTCCGCTGATATGAGGTATGGCAAGAGTCAGCCGGTCTCCATGAAGAAGGTACAGGATTTTGTGGATGGTCTTGATCTGCCAGAGGGAGTAAGTGTACGCTACGGCGGACTCTCGTCCATGAATAGCACTGTGATACCGGAGATTGTCCTTGCGTTCCTTAGTGCCGTGCTTGTGCTGTTCTTCTTCTTGCTTTTCCATTTCAAGAAGATATCGCTTGCAGTGCTGACCATAGTACTCAGTACGCTGTGCTTCTTCGGGGCATTCTTCGGACTATGGATATTCGGACTTGACTTCAGTATCACAGCGGTGCTTGGACTCATAAGCCTCATAGGCATCATAGTGCGCAACGGTATAATACTTTTCGAGTATGCAGAAGATCTGCGTTTCAAGGAGGGCCTTCCAGTGAAGGAAGCCGCTGAACTTGCGGGAAAGAGACGTATGAGGCCTATTTTCCTTACTTCCTGTACTACTGCCCTTGGAGTGCTTCCGATGATTATCAGCCATGACAACCTTTGGATGCCTCTTGGCGTGGTGATATGCTTCGGTACTATGCTCTCCGTGTTCCTGATTACCCTTATCATGCCTGTGTCATACTGGCGGATATTTGCTAAAGACAAGAAGAAATGAGACGTTATTTCATAATTGCAGCATTATCTATGCTATGCGCGTCGTGTTGCCTTGCGCAGGAACTTTCAGGGCAGCAAAATATCACTCTGGATCGGTGCCGCGAACTGGCTTCAGAGTCCAGCCATGCCGTGCGCGGAGCCGAGTTTGACGTAAGGGCAGCCGAGTACCAGAAACGTGAAGCGAGATGGGAGTACTTTCCTCGAGTCAGTTTCTCTGCTCTTGGCTTCTACTCTATGCACCCGATGCTTGATATAGGTGTCAGGGATATTCTTGGGGACAATGAGCTGGGTAATTTCCTTCAGGAGATGGTGGATAGGTTCGCTCCTGTCATGGGTCTGTCTCCTACATACACAGCACTTAAAAGCGGGTATACTGCCCGGTTTAATGTCGTCCAGCCTATATATGCAGGCGGGCGGATCGTTTCGGGCAATAAACTTGCTGATATGGGACTAGAGGCGGCGACCTTGCAGAAATCTGTCTCGGATCGAAAGGAATATGGCTCTGTTGACGAACTTTTCTGGCAGGTGATTACTCTGCAGGAGAAAGCTGTAACCCTTGAGAGCGCTACCACCTTAGTGGATGCTTTGTACAATGAAGTGGATGCCGCGTTTCGTTCTGGACTTGTCACGGAGGATGAGTTTCTTCAGGTGAAGCTTAAGCGCAATGAACTCCGTGCCTCAGCGGTTAAACTTGACAATGGGTTGAAACTCAGTAAAATGAATCTTCTCAATGCCATAGGAGTCCCTTATAGCGTAATTGAGGGTGCTGCCACTGTTCAGAAGCCTTATCTCGGTACATTTGATTTTAGCTCTGACTCTGATGAACTGCTTCCTCCTGAGACTTATTTCGTGGATGAGGAGACCGTGGCATCATCTCTTGATGAGTCCAGACTGCTTGAGCTGAGCGTGGAATCCAAAGTTCTTGAAAAAAGGATGGAACTTGGAGAGACTCTTCCTCAGATTGCTGTTGGTGCTTCTTATGGGTACTCGGATTTTGGGTTGGGGGCAAGTTTTAACGGTACCGCTTTCGCCACACTTCAAATTCCTATTTCCGACTGGGGAAAGACTTCTATGAAGATGAAAAGGCTTCAGGCAGGGGTGGACAAGGCACGTTATGAGAAAGAGTATATGAGCGAACAACTGGTGCTGCTTGTCCGTAAGACATGGGTGGACCTGTGCTCCTGCTGGGATGAGATGTCTGTATGCAAGGACTCCCGCGATGCTGCATCGGGTGCATATTTCCGTATGAAAAAGAGTTATGAGGCTGGCTCAGTCACCGCATCCGAGCTTCTCAAGTCAGCTACTGCCCTTCGTCAGTGCGAAGACTCACTTGTGGAGGCGGAGTGCGCATATAGAAAAACTCTCCGTTCCTGGCGTGATATGGCCGGAAAGTAGTATATTTGCCAGGTCGATTGAAAAAGGATAGCGTATGAAGTTTACCATCTTGCAGACTCCAGTAATCTCTGAGGAGGATATCATCAGCAAGGCAGATTCCGCCAAGGTATCCATTGAGCAGTTTGCCAGCAATCTTGCCACTGACCCCAATACCACTCTTCACAACCTTCTTGATGATGTCATCCGTTTTGGTATTAAGGTCCTTTTGGCTATTCTCATATATGTGGTGGGTGCATGGCTCATCAAGCATATCCGGAAGTTGCTTAGTAGATGGTTTGTCAAGCGCTCTACTGACAAGACTCTGTCGAGTTTCGTGTTGAGCCTTGTTTCCATCACTCTGACTATCATACTAATTATCATTACGATAAGTACTCTCGGAGTGAACACTACCTCGCTTGCAGCTTTGCTTGCTGCAGGTGGTATGGCCATCGGTATGGCGATGAGCGGAACCGTGCAGAATTTCGCTGGTGGCATCATGATACTTGCGTTCAAGCCATTCAAGGCAGGAGACTTCATTGAAGCACAGGGCTATTCTGGCACGGTATCTTCCGTATCCATAGTGAGTACTAGCCTGGTTACCCCCGACAACAAGTCTATCATCATTCCGAATGGGGCGTTGTTCAATGGCAATATCAACAACTATTCTCGGAATCCCATCCGAAGAGTAGAGTGGCTCGTATCGGTGGAATATGGTACTGATGCGACAGTGTGTGCTGCACGTCTGACGGAGATCATGAAAGCGGATCCTCGTGTGCTAGATTCCAGTACCAAGGGGGCTTCGGACCCAGTGGTGGTGCTTTCCCAGCTTGCCGATAGTGCCGTGGTGTTCTCCGCCCGTGCCTGGGTCAAGACCTCTGACTATTGGGATGTATATTTCAAACTCAATATGGATATTTATACCGAGCTGCCTAAGTCTGGTATTGAGTTCCCTTATCCTCAGCTTGACGTGCATGTGCATGACGATAAATCCGTGTCATAAATGAGCGAATGGGCCATAGTGCTGCTTGTCTGCCTGATGGCTTTTGTGGCAAGCTTCGTGCAGAGGGCTTCCGGCTTTGGCTTCGGGATAGTCGTTATGGCCGTATTTCCTCATCTTCTCTCGTCTTATGGGGAGTCTACCGCATTGTCCGGAATTCTGGCTGCTCTGACATCTGTGGTGACGGCAGTGAAGATGCGTCGTTTCGTCCCTTGGCGTAAACTCTTGCCGATATTGGTGACTTTCCTTGTGGTCTCTTTCTTTGCTACCGGATTCGTGGCACACGTATCAGGCGGAGAGATGAAGCATATCCTTGGGGCTGTACTCATCATTGTCAGTCTCTATTTCTTCTTCTTGTCCGATCGTATTCACTTGCGTCCGGGGCTTCCACTTCAGGTAGGTATGGGAACTCTGTCCGGTGTGATGGGCGGGCTTTTCGCTATGCAGGGTCCTCCGGCCGTGATTTATTTTATATCCTCCACCAACACTAAAGAGGAGTATATTGCTATGACTCAGTGGTATTTCTTCGTGGGTAATGCCATGATGACTATGTATCGCTTCTTTGATGGATTTGTTACGGCTTCGGTGATTAGCCATGCGGCGTTTGCCATACCAGCTGTGATAGCTGGTATTATAATCGGAGACAAGGCGTCAGGGCATATTAGACTTTCTCTGCTCCGACGCCTTGTCTATGCTTTTCTTGCCGTTTCCGGCGTTATTACTTTGCTTTCTTGATAGGAATGCTGATTCCAGGCTCAGGGAAACTCATCTTGGCATTTTCCTCTCGGACGTCATCTTTAGAGTATGTGATGGTCCATGTGTCCATAGTCATAAGAGAGTAGAGCTTGCTCTCTGTCATAGGAGCGGTGTACCTGATGCGGATACATGGCTCAAGCGAGTCGTTGAGGGTCAGATATGTTCCCAGAATTCCATCGAAGCGTGATAGGTGGTTGCTCAGATAAGGCATGCCTCTGAGAACTATCGGCTTCTCGTAATTGTGATCTGCTATCTCGTAGTAGTATTCGACGGCTCCCTCTGGTACTTCTTTCTTGTATTCTGCTTTGAAGGAATCAAACATCTTCTGGAGATAGTCCTTTTCTGAAATTGATGTGCTTCCATCCTCCATGCGGATGAACTTGAACCCAAGGTCGATAATATTCACTCCGCCTCCGTGAATAGGCATTTCAAGGGTCTTTTTCTCCACTATATCCTTGAACCACTTCTCGTCAAGTTGCTCTTCTGGAGCCATATATACCTTTACTACGAGAGGGCAGTCATACATAGACTCGAGGCCGTAGATCTTCTTCTCGGTGAACCTCATCTGCATGCCAAGGTAGTTGAGGTCGAGTTTGTCGAACATCTTTTCCGTCCTTATGGTTACGCACTTGAGAGAATCGTATGTGCCTGGCTCAAGGCTATTGACCCTGAACTTGGATGGAACGAATATCTGTGACTGTATCTTGTCGGCGTCAGTGGCATTGGCATCGTATGTCACCACTACCGTGTGGCTCCCTACGTATGTCTTGACACCATGTACGCCCTGGACTTTCTCCATCTTTGCCTTGAACGCCTTGGAACTGCTGAAACACTTGACGGACTTAAGCCCTTCCACCTTGACGGTTTCGAGTTTCATATCTGGAGTCACGCCCCACTGTTCGTCAATAGTAGGCACTTCAAACTTGCCACCCACGATGTATGCCACGATGACAAACACTACCGTAAGAATAGCAGGAATAAACTTGGTGAACTTGCTTCCCTTGTTCTCGATACCGGGCTGTACACCGAACGAAAGTGCCTTTACGGGACATGATGCCACACATTCACCGCACAATGTGCAGTCCACGGCATTGACCTTACCATCGTATGAAGGTACATCAATATTGTATGGACAGTTCTTCTGGCATATACGACAGCTCCTTGTGCACTTGCTCTTGTTGATAACTACACCGAAAATCTGTATTTTCTGCTTGCCACAGAAGATCTCCAGAAGATAGCCGAGTAGGCACATGGCTCCGAGTAGCCAGATCCATGCTATATGTACGCCGAGCAGGTTCAGACCCCACCAAAGTCCCACGAGAACCACCATCCATATCCAGAACTTGATGGAGTTGGATATGGCTCCGAGCGGACAGATGTACTTGCACCAGAATCTGTCTACCAGAAGTCCTGGGATTATCACGAGGCAGACAGTGACAATGGACATCCAGAGCGTTATCTCCCCCTTGAATCCAGTGGCTGTTGCATAGTATGGATCGAAGTTTTTGCAGAACAGCTCACTTGCTGTCATAGTCATATAGAAGGTAAAAAACAGGAGCACATATTTGATTATCCTGAGGATTTTGTCGGCAATGCTTGTACTTCTGATGTTGAAGGCTCTGAGCCCGATAGTCTGCCTAAGCTTCTTGAGGAGGTCTTCCACAGTGCCTACCGGGCACAAATATCCGCAGAAGAGTTTTCCTACGAGCACGACCACGGCTGCGAGCACTATGCCCATTACTATCTGCATGCTTGTCATTGAGCACGGCAGGGAATCGTTGGCAAGATAGGTCCCTAATGCTTCCAGTCCGCCGAAAGGACAGTACTTTTCTGGATCAGGGGTGTCCATCTTCGGAAACACGAGCGAAGCGAGCCCGCTCAAGAAGAAGATCAGTAGGGCAAGTACTCCCCATTGGAGGACGTACTTGGGCCAGTTGGTCTTAACAGTTGACTTCTTTGACATAGTAATACGCTATTTGTTTGATGATATTCCTAATTTCCTGAGCAGGGCTTCCGGCTGTGGGTCATGTCCGCGGAAGCGTCTATAGAGCACCGCTTCGTCTTCCGTGCTGCCCTTGGTGAGCACATTCTCAATGAATGAATCGGCTACTTCGCGGCTGAATATTCCTTTCTCTTCGAATGCTGAAAAGGCATCGGCTTCCAGTACTTCCGCCCATTTGTAGGAGTAATAACCTGCCGCGTAACCCCCGGAGAAGATGTGGGAGAATGCTGTGGATATGCAGGTCCCTTCCACGAAAGGAAGTGTCTCGTATTTTGAGAGTGCGTTCATCTCAAGAGTGTGTATGTCTTCGTGCACTGGAGAGGTGCGGTCGTGCCATGCAAGATCGAGGTATCCAAAATGCAGCTGGCGAACTTGAAGGTATGCCGACAGGTAGTTCTTCGAATCCACGATTCTGGAAATGTACTCTGCCGGAATTGTTTCGCCTGTCTGGTAATGCCTTGCAAAGGTATTCAGATATTCTGGCTCATATCCCCAGTTCTCCATGATTTGAGATGGCAGTTCCACAAAGTCGCGGGCTACATTAGTTCCAGTAAGAGACGGGTATCTCCCTTGTGCGACCATGCCGTGTATGGAGTGTCCGAACTCATGAAGGAATGTGGTGAGCTCGTAGTGTGTCAGAAGGGATGGGGCTGTAGCCGTAGGTTTGCTGAAGTTGGTGACTATGCTGACAAAAGGCCTATACTCCACACCATTCTGTATACTTTGCTCCCGGAAAGAGGTCATCCATGCTCCGCCGCGCTTTGTGGCGCGAGGGAAGAAGTCCGCGTAGAAGAGCGCAAGGTGCTTTCCGTCAGCATCGCTCACGTCGTAAACCTTCACGTCCTTGTTGTACCCCGGGATGTCAGGGCGCGGAGTGAACTGAAGTCCGTAGAGCCTGGTGGCGAGGCCGAATACCGCGTCAATGCAGGAATCAAGCTGGAAGTATGGTTTGAGAAGCTCATCGCTGAGATCATACTTGGAGGCTTTGTATTTTTCAGACCAATAAGAGAAGTCCCATGGCTGAAGCGCTTTTTCTGTATATCCGCAGGATTGTGCGTATGAGAGTACCTCTGCAAGCTCCTCTTTTGCTTTGGGAAGGGAAGGCTTCATGAGATCGTCCAGCAGCTTATGTACAGCAGTCACATTCTTGGCCATTCTTTCTACGAGTGCGTAGTCAGCGTATGTCTTGAATCCGAGCAGGTTGGCGACTTTTAGTCTGAGATCCGCTATCTGGATGCACACTTCGCTGTTGTCATATTCTCCGCCGTATGCCTTGGAATTATATGCCATATAGCACTTCTTGCGCAGGTCGGAGCGGTCGCTAAACTGCATGAAAGCCGAGTAGCTCGGGTACGACAGGTCAAAGACCCATCCCTGTTTGCCCAGTTCTGCTGCTGTGGATGCTCCCATATCCTTTACATAGTCTGGAAGTCCAGAAAGGTCGGTGCTATCCGTAAGCTCAAGTTTCCATGCGTTGGTGGCGGCAAGTGCATTCCTGCCGAACTTGAGTGAGAGAAGGGAAAGCTGCTCTTCATACTCGCTGTACAGCTTCTTGTCTTCTGCTGAGAGGTTCGCCCCACTTAGTTCAAACTCACGGTAGGTCTTTTCCAGGAGCCTGAGCTGGTCTTTCTCGAGACCGAGACTTTCCCTCTGCTCCCATACGGCCTTGATCCTGGCGAAGAGAGCCTCATTTAATGATACATACATGGAATGTTGGGTCATCAGAGGGGAGACTTCTTCGGCTATAGCTTGCATTTTCTCGTCGGCGTCTGCTTCAAGGATGTTGTAGAAGATGGCACTTACATTATTGAGTTTCTTGCCAGAGAACTCCAGGGCTTCTATGGTATTCTCGAATGTAGGAGCATCGGGGCAGGAAGTTATCGCGTCTATTTCGTCCTGTGCTTCCTTTATCGCCTGCTTGAAAGCTGGCAGGTAATGCTCTGTACGGATCTTGTCGAATTGAGGGGCTCCGTAGGGTAGTTGTGATTCTGTGAGAAGTGGATTTTCCATCTTGCAAGAGATTGTGATGGCTACCAATGCTATTGTAGCCAGTGACGTGAACGTATTTTTCATTATTGTCCTATTTCAGTGAGAAGAGCGTCGCAGTGTGCGTAGTTCTTTAGAGTCCAAAGCACGAATCGGATATCTACATTGACGCACTTGTTATATCCTGGAGTCCAATATACATCCGATGCGAGGGATTCTTTGTTCCCATCGAAGGCAAGTCCTACTATTTCTCCGCGGGAATTGAGTACTGGACTTCCAGAGTTGCCGCCAGTGATGTCATTGTCGGTGAGGAAATCGACTGGAAGGTCGCGGCCTTGCCCTCTCTCTTTCTCAAGCAGTCTCTTCCACTCTGGAAGAAGGTGAAAGTCGTACGAGTCCGGATTCTCTTTGTCGAGGATCTCGGATGAGAATGTCTGCCATGGGAGCATTTTGCCGTTCCTTCTGAAAGAGCCTACGGTCCCGTATGTCAATCGCATCGTGGAGTTGGCGTCAGGATACTGTTCTATACCGTGCTGCCTGCGTGTGCTGTATTTGGCCCTGGTATATTCCCTGTCTAGTTCGGTGATGGTCCTCTCTCCCATAATGGTGTCAATATCCTTATTGAAGTCGCTGACATTGACGTCGGCGAAGAACTTATATATCCCGTCCTCCTTGGTCATGTGTCCATCTGTCCATAGGGCATCGCACATAGCATCGTAGTTGTCGCCGTACTTTGCGCGAAGTTCCCTCTGGAATGGGCCGAAATACTTGGGGTTCACGTGGTCGAAGTACGTCTGGAGGCTATATCGGAAGAGGTCTTTCTCCACTCTCATATCCAGTTGCGAATATTGCTTGTCCATGTCCAGTGGCCTACGTGCAGTGCGGAGCCTGGTGGCTACCAGCCCAAGTCCGGTGCCTCTAATCATGGTCTCCCTATAGTATGTGAGGCTCTTCTCCGCGTCACTTACAGCTGCATATTTTTCGTCAAGCTCGCGGAGAAGGGCTTTTTCGCCTTTCATGCGTCTGCGTTCCTCTCTTTTGATATGCTTGGATGCCTTGAAACGCCCTGCGTTCTGTACGAATCCTTCATCGTTCTCCTGTACATTGCTTAAGGAGAAGTACTTGTCCGAATATTTGAGACGTATGTTCGGATCTTTGTCCATCCATCCCTTGATGATGGCCATCTGCGCCGCACGGACCTCATTGCTTATCGGAAGGGTTACCTGGCTGCGGAAATTGACCTTTGCGGCTGAAGAGTATCTTGCTGTCTTTCCTGGGTACCCCATGATCATGGTGAAGTCTCCAGGTTTAACTCCGCTTGTGCTGATGGTTAGATAGCGCAGAGGCTGCATAGGTACGTTGGCCTCCGAGTGGGGAGCTGGCCTGCCGTCAGGTGAGGCGTAGATGCGGTACATGGCAAAGTCGCATTTCTGCTGTGGCCATTCCCAGTTGTCTATGTCTCCTCCGAATGCGGCTATGCTTACAGGCGGGGCAGCCACCAGACGTATGTCTGTATATACCTCATAAAGAGCAAGATAATATTTAGAACCGGACCACATACTGCTCAGCGATGCCTCATATCCGGTAGCCGTCGCATACTTCTTTTCTATGATGGATGCGATCTTGCGACTTCCGTATGGCTGTCCGGCAGCTTTCTGCGAGTCTATAGTACTTCCTACTTCATCAGTCACGTCGAGGACTTTCTTCAGGAAATAGGCGCTTTTCCCTGGAATGTAGATCTCTGCATCGCGAGAGTTTGCGAAGAAACCTGTCTCAAGGTAGTTATGCTCGGGTGTGCTGAGCGAGTGAACATCTGAATAGGCACAATGGTGATTGGTGATGAGAAGTCCCTGCTCTGATATCATGCTTCCGGTGCAGCCGAAGTCAAGCGAGACGATGGCATCTTTCAGCGATACCTTGCTCTCGTCGTAAATCTCGTTGGCCTCAAGTTCCAGCCCGGCTTTCTGCATCCTTTGGACAAGTGCTTCTGATAGTGCGTTTACCATCCACATTCCCTCGTCAGCGAATGCGGCGATAGGACTTAAAACCAATGTCAGCGCCGCTATGCATAAATACTTTATTCTCATTAGTAGTCTTTTTTCAAATCGTCCAAAGTTGGCGATAATATCACAAAAAAACAATAGCCGATTTTGAGCCCTTATTTGATTTGTAGATTTTATTCCTATTTTTGTGTTTGGAAACATTTGTTCTTCCATGAAGTATAACGATATGGTTAGAGGAATATGAGAAAGCCTATTATCGCAGTATTGCTACTTCTTATGATTCCGGTTCTTCTACCGGCAGCTCCACAGCACTTCAAGGTGTCAGGGACTGTAACCGATGCTGCTACTGGGGAGCCTCTCATCGGAGCGGTTGTCAATGTGGACGAGTTGTGGGCTATTACCGATGCCGATGGAAAATTCGTGATAGACAAGGTTCAGCCAGGCAAGTATGACATAAAGGTGAGCATACTCGGGTATGTGGACTACAAGTTGTCCATAGAAGTAAGGAAAGATATACCTAACATTTCTTTTAAGCTCAAGGAAAGCAGCCTTGCTCTCAGTGAGGTGGTGGTTACCGCCAACCGACCAAAGGATGGTACCGGGACTGCTCACGATATCGGACGAGACGCGCTCAACCATTTGCAGCTTAGCAACATGACCGATATGGCTGCGCTTCTTCCTGGAGGTCGCACGTCCAACCCTGACCTTACCTCATCGTCTGCTTTCTCCGTTCGTTCATCGGGCTCTTCTGCGGGCAATGCTGCATTCTCCACTGCTGTGGAGGTGGATGGCGTCCGCATGGGCAACAATGCTGCATTCTCGGAACTCAGCGGAGTGGATACGAGAAGTATATCAGTGGATAATGTAGAGTCAGTGGAGGTTATTTCCGGTGTTCCGTCTGTGGAATATGGTGATCTTGGCAGTGGAATGGTGAAGATACATACCAAACGAGGCCGTTCTCCACTTAATGTCACTTTCTCTGTCAATCCGCGTACTTATCAGACATCACTTTCCAAAGGAATTGACCTCGGTGCGGATGCTGGTATTCTGAACCTTAGTGCAGAGTGGGCCAAGGCTACCAAGAAACTCACTTCTCCCTATGAGTCTTACACGCGCCGCAGCCTCGGTGCGGTATGGAGCAATACCTTTGCCAAGGTGCTTCGTTTCGAGCTGGGCGTTAACGGCAACCTGGGCGGTATGAACAGCAAGGATGACCCAGACGCTTTCAGAGAGCAATTCTCTAAGGTCCGGGACAATGCTATCCGAGCCAACACCTCTCTTACTTGGCAGATTAACGAGCCTTGGGCCACAAATCTGAAGATGGATGCCTATCTTAACTATTCCGACAACTTATCCCATCTTCATAAGTACAACTCTGCTGCTTCCCGTCTTCCTGCTGTGCACTCTGAGGTCGAGGGATACAGCAATGCCGTTCTGCTTCCGGAAGGGGAGTACTACTCCGACAAGATGACTGACTCTCGCGAGATGGACTTCGGGTCGTCTCTGAAATATACTCTCAACTCCCGTTTTAGCGGATACCGCAGTGCCTTCAAGGCTGGTATTCAGTGGAAAGCCTCTGGTAATGTAGGCCAGGGAGAGTATTATCTTGACCCGTCTCTGGCTGAGAACGGCTATCGCCCGAGACCTTATTCTGACTATCCGTTCATGCATAATATTTCCGCATACGCGGAAGAGGATTTCACTTTCCCGTTTGGACTGAGGCTCACGGCTGGAGTTAGGTACGACCGTATTCTGGTTAAGGGCAGCCAGTATAGCAACGTAGGTTCATTTTCTCCGCGAGTCAATGCCAAGTGGGATATTTCCAAGAATCTGTCTATTCGTGCAGGGTGGGGACTTGCCGAGAAACTGCCGTCCTTCTATATTTTGTTCCCTAAGCAGGAATACCGGGATATTCTTGTGTCAAGCGGCTATGATGCATCTGGGGAACTTTACTACCGCTATTATACACAGAGTTGTCCGATAGAATATAATCCGGATCTGAAGTGGCAGCGCAACAGCAATGCTGAGGTGGGCTTGGATGCCAAGGTCCTTGGCGTGAATATTTCACTTGTAGGCTACTATAATCTTACCCTGAATCCATATAAGTTCTCTAATAACTATCGAGCACTTGTGCTTGACCGTGGGGGTTACTACGACAAGACTTTCGTCTCTGTCAAAAGACAAGACAACGGAGCTCCGGTGAAAAGGGCCGGTGCGGAACTTACAATGGATTTCCCGCAGATTGTTCCACTTCGAACATCGTTCAGACTGGACGCATCCTATGGATGGACTCAGACCGATGACGATGCACCATACTATTATTATAACACTGGCTGGTCGCATCCTTCGCTTCCTTCTCGCTCGTATCCTTACGTGGGAATCTATGCTAATGGCGGTAATTCCTCGCTCATGGTAAGGGGTAAGGTGTCATCTTCGCTCACTGCCAACTTGACATCCATTACTCATATCCCTGAGGCCAGACTTGTGATTACGTGCCGTCTTGAGGCTTCGCTTTTTACAAGATCCCGAAATCTTCCTGCGGGAGATGAGAATGTGCTCTATCCTATAGGCTATCTTGATGTTGAGGACGGAGGCGAGCAGATGCACTTGTTTACAGAACGTAACAAGACTGACGACAAGTTCAAGGATCTTGTCATCAAACCGTCCAACTCATATCTCTTCGCGCAGGATGGATATGGCGCCTATATGTCTGCCAATCTTAGCGTTACCAAAGAAATAGGCGAGGCTGTGAGCCTATCTTTCTTTGCCAATAACTTTACTAATTCGCGCCCTTATGTGCTTTCTATGGCTACTGGAGTGGGTGCGATTTTTACACCTTCGTTCTATTACGGACTTACTTGCAGGATTAAGTTATGAGAAAAATCTGTTGTTTTGTGTCGGCAGCTGTGGTTGCGCTGCTGTTAGCCTCCTGCCTTAGGATAGGGGACGGCAACCCGTATACCTCCGATCTCCACCAGCTTTCGATAATCCTCATGGCACCAGATGGTGAGTTGCCGGACTATTCTCTCTCTGAGATTTCAGTGAAGGATATCAATACCGATGCCGACTATCAGGCAGTCTGCGACGTCTCGGGTCATGCTGTACTTGATGTCCCCAATGGACTCTATATGGTAATGGCCTCTATTCTTAATGGGGAGCATTCTTTCAATGGCAACCAAAGTGGAATTGTAGTCAGTGGTGCCGCTGCTGATTGTATAGTGAGCCTGTCAAGCCTTAAATTGTCTGATATTGTCATCAAGGAAATCTATTGCGGGGGATGCTTAAAATATCCTCAAGAGGGAAAATATCAGACTGACTCGTATTTCATCTTGCATAATAATTCAGCTTCGACTGTATATCTTGACGGTCTGTGCTTTGGAACTCTTGATCCGTACAACTCCAACTCTACTTCCGTATGGGAGAATGATATTGACTTTGCCCCTATTATTCAGGCTGTTTGGCAGTTCCCCGGTGATGGTGATGATTATCCTCTCGAAAAAGGACAGGACGCGGTCGTTGCTGTGTATGGTGCTATTGATCACAGCGCTCACTATCCTCTTTCTGTCAATCTGGACAGGGAAGACGTATTCGTATGTTATAACCCGACATATTTCCCGAACACGTCCTATCATCCGGCTCCCGGACCTCATATACAACTTGACCATTATCTTGATGTCGTCATCAAGACTGGACAGTCCAATGCCTATACCTTCTCCGTCAATTCCCCCGCGCTGGTAATCTTTCGGGCTGTGGGTACTACCATACAGGATTTCGTATCCAAGAGTGATAATGTCATTCAGAAGCCGGGCAGTGAGAAAGATAAGGTGGTATGTGTGCCTAATGAGTGGATTCTTGACGGTGTGGAGGTGTTCAATGGTGAGTCTTCTTCAAATAAGAAGCGTATCGCTCCGGCAATTGATGCTTCCTATATCACCCTTTCCAAGTCGTTTGAAGGTCATACCTTGATGCGTCGGGTGGATGAGACAAAGAGCTCTAAGATGGGCTTTGAAGTTCTACAAGATACCAATAATAGTTCTAAAGATTTTTATGAGCGTGAAACACAGTCTCTTCATAAATAGGGTTGCGCCTGCGGTGATGGCATTGTGCCTACCGCTTGTGGTATCGGCGCAGAAATATGACCGTCTTCTCAAACGTAATCTTTGGAATGACGGCTCTAATATAGCATCATTGAGGATAGACACGCTTTCTTTCTCTGAGGCCTCCCTCTCGGTGTCGGCTGAAAGTGGGGACTTCCGGAGCAGTGACCAGTCTGCGTCTGAGTTCGGGGGAGCGGTGCTGGCCCGTTCGGTGAGCCATCTGAAGGGGTTTTCTATGACCGGTTCGTTTGGATTCAGTGATACGGAAGCTCTGGGAATGTGTGGCTCTATGTTTGTTGAGCCGGGTTATTTCCCCGTGGATGTGAGTGAGTTTACCCCAGGGCGCAAGTCGTTGCAGCGGTATCTAGTGTCTGGCGGTATAGCTGTTCCTTTGTCTTCATCGTGGCTTGTGGGCACCTCTTTGGATTTCAAGTCTACTAATGCATCCAAACGTAAGGACCTTAGATATACTGGATATAAACTTGATCTTGAGTTTGCTCCTTCTATTCTGTATATGTCTGACAAGTTCTCTGCGGGGCTTTCTTTGAGTGTCGGGCGGAATACTGAAATTATCAATGCCGAGCAGATCGGCACATCCGACACGACGCCAATGGCTTTCTTTAATGAGGGGCTGTGGTTTGGCAACTATCAGGCATGGACAGGCAGTAGTGTCCATCTTAAGGAGGCGGGAGTTAATGGGCTTCCTGTATATAAGAACACACTTGGGGCAGCCGCCCAGTTTTCTTCTGGTGGGCTTTTCGCTGAGGCAGGCGTAACATTTTCCCATGGAGAAGTGGGGGAAAGGCAGAATATTTGGTATCGTTTCGGCGGGCCTGAGTATTTCCTGACTCTTGACTATCGGACCGGACGGCACACTATAAGGACATCTGCTTCGTATGAAAGCGGCGAGGTTCGCAAAAGCATTCTTGACAAGGTGGCTTCCGGCGGGGTGGTACTTGTCAAAGAATATGGAAGCAACAGAATACTTGAAAGCGGCATCTTAAATGTCGGGATTTCGTATGAATGGACGGACGGTGAGACGGAAGTGGGTGTATGTGCTTCTCTTTCTGATCGGCGGGATGTGGGATCCATGAGGTATCCGTATGTGTTTGGAAGAGAGATTGTGAGGGGCGAAGTCGGAGCGTATGCTGTCGTGCCGATAGGGAAGTGGGAAATCAGGTGCGATGCAGGCTTTGGAATGGGACGCTCTCGAAATTCGTCGTGGTCTATTTCTGATGGCGGTTCTGACGTTGAGCCTCCTTTTAGGCACGAGGAACTCTATGCTGTCGCCGAGGAGTATGCTACTGTGCCACGGATGGATGCTGCCGCTGGGGTGGCACGCTATTTTGGCAAGGGACTTTTTGCTGCGCTGCGGGGGTCTGCTGTCAAAGCTTTTTCTCCTGTGGTGATATCCGGTTCCTGGAGGTATGGTGTTGGGATTGAATTTGGTTTAACATTTTAAATAGTCATGATTATGAAAAAATCATTAGTTCTTGTACTTGCTCTCGCGGTTTTGGGAGCATGTACCAAGCCGGCTCCGGCTCCAGAAGGAACCATTGAGAGCAAGGAAAGTGTGGATGTCCCTTTCTATGGCACTACTTTAAAATACACTCTCGTATCCAACTGTGACTGGAAATTGACGACTTCTACTGTGGATGTAACTCCTGTTAAGGGTAGCGCTGGAACTACGGAACTTTTAGTAGTGATTCCCGGCAATAGGACAGACGCTGCCGTAAAGGAGTCATTTACGGTGGTCTTTACCAATGCTGATGCCGTGACTGCGGAGAAAGTCGTGGAGATAAACGTCCCTGCTCCTGGTGTGGCTTACGGCGGATATACTTACGGTGCCAAGTATTTTAGTGACGGCAACTACTGGATGACAGAGAACCTTCACTATGTGCCAGAAGGTGTGAGCGTATCGGAAGATCCAAAGAATGGCTCAGTATGGTATCCATACAGTCTCGAAGTTAAGGATGGTTCTACCAAGGCTACAGTAAAGGAAATTCTAAAGGACGATGCCAGTGTGGCCAAGTTTGGCCTTCTCTATTCTGCGGCGCAGGCTTTCGGTGTAGAAGCAATCAATAAAGACAATTATAAGACCCTTGAGGGGACTAAAGGTATCTGTCCTGAAGGATGGCACATTCCTTCTCGTGCAGAACTTTTTGCTCTCTGCGGCGCTTCAAATAAGTTTGACGGTGAGACATCAGCCCCTGAGGACAATACCTCTGCAGTGCTCTGGGATCCTGAGGTTAAATATGGAAATATGGCCAAGTCATTTGAGATCGGATTCAATTTCTATCCTGTCGGTGTAGTGTTTAACGGGGCTTACAATACTACTATTGTTGCTGCTAGCAAGACTGATGTTGAAGAATTTGTCGGCATGAATGGGTTGAGTTATATGCTTGGCTCTACTGGGTATACTGCAAATAGTGGCCCTCAGATGAGTGCTATCATGTCCACTTTTACCGATACTTACAAGAAAGGCCGCCTAAATGTAGCGTATGCCAATGTCAAGAACGGCGTGTCAGTAAGATGCGTTCTCGACAAGAAATAGTATAAGTATATATATGTAACGTATGCCCCTCAAAAAGACAACATTTTGAGGGGCTTTTTCATTTATAATGACTAACTTTGCGTCCTTGTGTTCAGAAAATATCATTAAATTTTCAGATAAATGTCACAAAACAAAGTTTCTGTAAAGAATGTCGTATTGCTGTGCATAGTGCTGGCGATTACGATTTTCTTGTGGGCAGTTCCGACATCCTTTTTCGGGATTGAAGGTCTCACCGCCGTACAGCAGCGAATGATTGCCATTTTCTTTTTTGCTGCGCTTATGTGGATAGTTGAGGTCGTTCCGAACTGGACCACTTCTCTTATTGTCATTGTGGTGATGCTGCTGACCGTTTCCGACAAGGGATTGAAGTTCCTGTGTAATCCGCAGAGTGGTACGCTTGTGGACTACAAGTCCATCATGGCGTCTTTCGCGGATCCGGTAGTAATGCTCTTCCTCGGAGGTTTCGTGCTTGCCATTGTGGCTTCAAAGTATGGTATGGATGCCGTTATGGCCAAGTTCCTTCTTGGACTCTTTGGTAAGAAGCCTAAGATTGTGCTCCTCGGATTCCTTATCGTTATCAGTGTGTTCTCAATGTTTATGAGCAACACTGCTACGGCTGCGATGATGCTTGCGTTCCTTGCTCCTGTGCTCAAGAGTCTTCCGGATGATGAGACGGGTAAAGTGGGACTTGCGCTCTCCATCCCTATTGCCGCTAACCTCGGAGGTATCGGAACTCCTATCGGAACCCCTCCTAATGCTGTTGCTATCGGCGCTCTTGAAAACGCCGGGTATAGCATCGGGTTCCTTGACTGGATGCTCCGAATGGTCCCTTATGTGGCTGTGATGATTGCTATCGCATGGCTGCTTCTTACAATATTCTTCCCTTTTAAGTCCAAGAGTATTGTGCTTGACATTCCTGTAAAGGAGTCCAAGAAGGATTGGAGAACTTATGTGGCCTGGATCACTTTCTTTGTGACCATTCTTCTCTGGGTGACAGAGTCTATCACTGGTATCAACTCCAATGTGGTGGCCCTTATACCTCTTGCCGTTTATACATGCACAGGAGTGTTCACTAAGGAAGACATCAAGGAGATTAACTGGAGTGTGCTTTGGCTCGTGGCCGGAGGTTTCGCCCTGGGTATTGGTCTTAACAAGACAGGCCTTGCCGCCACTCTCATTAATGCTATTCCGTTCAGTTCTATGAATGTGGTTATAGTGATGATAGTTGCTGGTCTTATCTGCTACCTGCTTTCTAACTTCATCTCTAACTCTGCCACTGCGGCACTTCTTGTTCCTATCCTCATTGTCGTAGGTACTGCACTTGAGGATCCTGCTGCAGCAAGCCATGCACAGTTTGACGGTATGGGCGGTATGTATGCCTTGATCCCTTTCATCGCTATGTGCGCTTCCATCGCTATGCTTTTCCCTATCTCTACACCTCCGAATGCTATTGCGGCCTCTACTGGACTTGTTTCCACCAAGGATATGACCAAGGTCGGTATCATCATAGGTGTCATAGGATTTGTACTTGGATATTTCCTTCTTACGATGCTGTTCCCTTTCCAGGCGGCATAAGTTGAATAAATTGTACGGGGAGATTGGCTTGACCTTTCTCCCCGTATGTGCATAATATAGTTTAAGAGTATGAGAAAAATTGTTATCGCTTCGGCTTTGTCGCTTCTCAGTGTGGCCGCTATGGCACAGGAAAGCAAGCCGCAGCTCAAATGGTACGGCTTCGTACGTAATTATGCTGCTGTGGATACTCGTGAGAGTGTCGCCGGTACAGAGGATTTCTTCTATTATCTTCCCAAGGACGAGAACATCGCTGATGGGGTTGATCTCAATGAGAGAACCTCTGCCAAATTCGCTGCTATTACATCAAGACTAGGTCTGGATGTTACGGGCTATGAGTTCAATGGATGGAAAATGGGAGCCAAGATTGAGGCTGACTTCTATAATGGCGTTAGTGGTGTTACTGGTACTGCTGTTTTGCGTCTTCGTCAGGCTTATGCTACCATAGCTAAAGATGCACTCTCATTCAAGGTCGGACAGGCATGGCATCCTCTGGCTGCCGATATGCCTGATGTGATATCACTCAATACTGGTGCCCCTTTCGGCCCATTCAGCCGTACACCGATTGCTCAGGTTGAGTACAAGTTCCTTCCTTCTCTTACATTTACCGCTGCTGCGCTTTGGCAGATGCAGTATGTATCGGCTGGACCTTCAGGTGCATCCGCCAATTATATAAAATACGGCTGCACTCCAGAGATGTACTTCGGACTCTCTTTCGCTCAGGATGGATTTACGGGACGTGTGGGGCTCGATGTGCTTTCCATTAAGCCTCGCAATGTGGCTGGGAATAAAAAGGTCAATGACCGCATAACTACGGTTTCGCCTTTCCTCTACGCTCAATATACAGACAATCTTTGGACATTGAAAGCCAAGGCTGTGTTCGCGCAGGCCGGAGAGCATATCAACCTCAATGGTGGATATGGCGTGTCCAAAATCAACGAGGACGGAAGCTGGGAGTATACTCCTACTCGTAACCTCTCATCATGGTTCTCTGCCAAGTACGGAAAGAAACTCCAGGGTGTCTTCTTTGCCGGCTATGTGAAGAATCTGGGAACTGTGGATTCTATCCTCAGCCCTGAAATGCTCTATTTCAGCAAGAATAGTTTTGCCAATATGAACCAGATGTGGAGAATGACTCCTACTGTCATATATAATTTCGGCAAACTTGCTCTTGGTCTGGAATATGAAGTCACTTCAGTAGAGTATGGTTCTTGGGATACAGACTTTGCCAAAGGTCTTGCCACTAAAGATCTTCACTGGATTACGAACCACCGTGTTCAGGCTATGCTGAAATTTAGTTTCTAATATGCCTCATCCTTGCCTTTGCTGACCTTTTTGGTATTGAGGCATTGATATATAAAAGCCCCTCTGGTATTCCAGAGGGGCTTTTATATGCGTTCTCTCCTGTAAAGGATGGATTTCGTTTGGCTTAGTCATTGTGGTTCTCCGTGGTCTCCTCTTCTATCGGTTCTATGACTTTTGCGTGAGGATTGAGCTTGCGCCAACGGTCTTTGGCGAACTGCTGCATATCGCGTACAGAGTCTTTCTCATCCACGATTTCACTTCCGAGTAAGGTCTCTATCACATCCTCGAGGGTAAGGATTCCCTGAAATCCGCCGTATTCGTCGATAATGACGGCGATCTGCTCGTCCTTACTGAGCATTTCGTCCCATATTTGGTCAAGTGGTGTGTCCTCTCTGAATGAAGCGATCTCCCGCTTGATACTCCCCAATGTCCTGTCGAATTTGTCTTCTGCGAGTAGCTGAAGGGCATCCATACGCAGTATGTAGCCTGTAATGTACTCATCATCTTTCTCGTACACTGGAATTCTGCTATGATGAAGAAAGCTTTTGTCTTTGTAGAAGGCTTTCATCGTCATGGATTCTGGCGCGGTAGCGCATACCACGCGCGGAGTCATGGCTTCAGCGGCCGTAACTTCGTCCATATTGATGAGATTCTGGATAATGGCATTCTCATCTTCTTCAAGATCTCCCTCCTCCTCTGCTACGTTGGCCATAGCACTAACCTCCTCGCGAGAGACGGCAGCTTCCTGATCTTTTGGAGTAATGAGCTTTGTGAGCCCCTCAACCAATATCACAAGAGGATACATTATAACTATAAGTACAGAAATAATACGAGTTGCAAATCCCATCAGGGACTTCCATCTCGTCGTTCCGATAGTCTTAGGGATAATCTCAGAGAACACTAGAATCAGTACGGTGGTAATGGCGCTGACGAGCCCGAACCATTTAGACCCAAATACCTCTGTCGCCTGTGCGCCTACACCGGCAGCACCAATTGTGTTGGCTATGGTGTTGAGTGACAATATGGCGGCTATTGGCCTTGAACTTTCCTGCTTGAACTGCTTGAATTTGGTGGCTGGTTTGTACCCCTCGTCCTCTCGCATGGTTATATACGAGATCGGTGTGGACATAAGGGTGGCCTCCAATACCGAACATAGGAACGATATGGACATTGCCCCCAAAAGATAAACTAGAAGAAGAGCCATAGAAAATCAGTTATACCAACGACTATTTCGCCCACTCGGCACCTTCTGGTGTCCTTCTCCATGCGAAATAGGAATCGAGCACATTTAGGGCGCTTTCATCAGGAACTTCACCTATGAATGGAGTTTCTCCTGTAAGGTGCATTGAGCAGTGTTGGTCCGGGGTGAATCTTGTCCACTGTGGCACGCCTTCTCCATTAGGATCAAGATTCTTGGCAAAGTTGGTCCAGTACTTGATCATGATTTTGGAGAGTTTCTGGTCGCTGTCCTGCTGAGGGTTTCTTACAGTTCCGAACACGAAGTCCACGTCCTGTCCGTGAGGAGATCCATAGCCGTAGCGAGGGGAATCTTCCGGATACTCAGGATGCTGGTCAAAGTAGTACAGATATACCGGAGCCTTGCCTGTTTCTGACTGGAGACAAGCCCATGCCCATGTCTGCCATCCGAATGCGGCATCCCTCATAAGATCGCGTGCTGTTTTCGGAACCGTGTTCTCTGCTACTGGGTATGCTCCAAGAAGTTTCTCAGCAAATGGTCCATATCTGAGTTCAACACTGGCTATATGCTGCTTTGGATCCTTAGTGCCGCTGAAACTTGCACCCTCGTCGGAGTTGTATCCGATGAGAACAGCCACGTCGTTGTAATTTCCTTGCTCATAGAGCTTGTGCTGGTCGTCCAGGATAACGTATCCATCCACTACTGGCCATGCTCCTCCGGTCATCATGCCCGGCTTGGCAAAGTTGCTTGCATCAAGCGCTCTGAGATCAGAAATGCTCTTCGCTCCCATGGTTTCTGCGTATGCAAGTCCTTCCTGCTCTGATTGGGCAAGAGTCTTCATGTTCTCGCCAGGGTATGACGTCTTTCTGGTTGGGCCAAATGAACCGCCGCTCTGGGATATGGCTCCGCGGAAGAGCCCTTTGGCGAGCGGAGATGCACAGAGCATACTTACGGAAATACCGCCGGCAGACTCACCGAAGATGGTTACCTTGTCCGGATCTCCACCGAATTTGGATATGTTGTTCTGAATCCATTTCAGTCCGGCGATCTGATCGAGAAGCCCGTAGTTGCCGCTTGTGCCCTGCTCTGTCTCGGCACTAAGTTCTGGGTGTGCGAAGAATCCGAGTTTGCCTACACGGTAGTTGACAGATACGAGTACTACTCCTTGTTCTGCAAGAGGTGCTCCGTCATAGTAGGAAGTGGAACCGCCTGCAAATCCTCCACCATATATCCATACGAGGACCGGGAGCTTCTCCTTCGGAGATTTGGCTGGCGTCCATACGTTGAGATAGAGGCAGTCTTCGCTCATATTCTCCTGGCTCCCCGCTTGAATAGGGCTTGGCCCAAATTCTGTGGTATTGCGTACTCCCTCCCATGGGATCACTGGTTGAGGGGCTTTCCATCTAAGATCGCCCACTGGTGGAGCTGCAAATGGAATGCCTTTGTAGATGGCCATGCTTTCAGTAACGGTACCCTGAATGGTGCCGCCTTCCACTTTGACGAGCCCCGGTGTGGAATTGCCGGAGCAGGCAACTGCTATCATAGTAGCAGCGATTACGCCTGACAGAAAAAGATGCTTTTTCATTGTGTATTTTATAAAGCGCTACGATTGTTATCGTAATCCGCACAAAGTTAATTATTCTTTCTTATATTTGTGAAAATTTGTTAAGTATGCCAAAGAGACTTACGCTTTCGTCATCTGACGTTAAAATCGCAGGAGTCTGTGGAGGTATTGCGGAATACCTTAATGTGGACTCTACACTCATTCGTATCCTATTTATTGTGTTTGCATGCTGCGGAGGATGTGGTGTGCTTGCTTATTTGATTTGCTGGGCGGTAATGCCTCGTTTTTAATATGAATAACATTTTTATGCAACTTGCCGGTAAGGCAAGCAGGGTTATCAGACATTGGTGGCTCTATTTGGTGTGTGGCATTCTTTCTGTAATCGCAGGAATAGTATTGATTGCTAATCCTATTGAGAGTTATGTCACTCTGTCCGTGCTTTTCGGAATCATGGCTTTTGTTAGTGGCGTCTTGAGCATGTGTGTGGCAGTGGGAAGTCGCAATCTTTTCATGATGAGGGGATACAATATTTTTGGCGCCCTCATAGACATTATTTTCGGACTTTTCCTGTGCTTCTTCCCAAGCGTTACCATGGTTGCTCTTCCTATTCTTTTAGGATTCTGGCTCATGTATCACAGCTTCATGTTTATGGGTCTTGCTGGTGATATCAGAGTTTTCGGTGCCAAAGGCTCAATATGGGTGGCTATCGGTGGGCTCCTTATGCTTGCCCTTTCGCTATTCTGTATTTTTAACAATTTTGGCGGAAGAATGCTTGTGGTTACCCTTGTCGGCATAGCCATGATACTTTTCGGCTGTGTGCTTGTGGGCAATGCGATAGAGTTGAAGAGGGTCAATAACTACATTCAGGACGACCTCAATCCAATAGACTACGGCGACTAAACCCTGTATTTCTTGTCGTCAGAAAAAGAGTAAAAGCTGGAATCGCATACAATTACGTGATCCAAAAGTGATATCCCGCAGACCGATGCTGCTTTGTGAAGCGCATCGGTCTGTTTTATATCCGCGCTGCTTGGCTGCGGGTCGCCTCCAGGGTGGTTGTGCACAAGTATGATGGCGCTCGACTTTTTCTCTATGGCACGGGAAATCACCAGCCTACTATCAATTACTGTAGCGCTGATGCCTCCTCTGCTGAGCATAGCCTTGTGTCTGAGGCGGTGTCCGCTGTCAAGGAATAGCCCCCAACACTCCTCGTGCTGAAGTCCTTTCAGAAGAGGCGACATGATATCATATACCGTTCTTGACGATACGATGGGGAGTTGCGTGGCTCCACTGCTCTCGCTCACGAAACGCCTGCCAAGTTCGAATGCTGACATTATAGTGCAGGCCTTGTCTGTGCCTATTCCCTTGACGGACAAGAGGTGCTCAAGAGAGGAATTGAATAGCCGTGATAGTGTACCATCGCAGTTTTTAAGAAGTGCTGAGGCTACTTCGATGGCACTGGATTCCCGGGTCCCGCTCTTGATGAGGATGGCAAGTAATTCGCTGTTGCTTAGGCTTTCGGCACCTTGTGCCATAAGCCGCTCCCGAGGCCTTTCGCTCGCGCACAAGTCTTTTATTTTCATAATTTAAGGGATAAGTTTCTATTTAGGTGACAACTACTTTGCGTCAGTCAAGTTCGCAAAGTAGTGTGGCTTGTGTGCAGTCAAGTACTCTCACATGCACAAAATCTCCAGCCTTGTGGGTGCTGTCTGTCCATACGCACATCTTGTTCTGTGAGTTGCGCCCGCATAGCTGGGAGGGGTCTTTCTTGGAAGGACCTTCTACAAGTACGGTGAATGCCTTTCCCATATCACGGCGGTTGCTCTCAAGAGAAAGACGGTTCTGGAGTGAGATTATTTCCTCAAGGCGTCTGGTCTTGGTGGCTATGTCTACGTCATCCAGATATTTCTTTGCTGCTAGTGTACCCGGTCTTTCCGAATAATAGAACATATAGGCTGCGTCAAAGCCTACTTTTTCAAACAGACTCAATGTGTCCTTATGGTCTTCTTCGGTCTCGGAGCAGAATCCGGCTATCACATCAGTGCTGATAGCACAATCAGGGATAATTTCGTGTATCTTTTCCACTCTGTCCAGATACCACTGTCTGGAGTAGCGACGACGCATTTTCTCAAGTATCCTATCTGACCCGGACTGGACAGGGAGGTGTATGTGGTGGCAGATGTTAGGGTGTGCTGCCATGGTATGGAGTACGGCATCAGATATGTCCTGCGGGTTGGATGTAGAGAATCTGATTCTGACTTCAGGCACTGTGAGCGCAACCTTGTCAAGAAGCGAGGCGAAATCTACGTCCTCAAACTTGTATGAGTCTACATTTTGTCCGAGAAGTGTGATTTCTTTGTATCCGGCACTACGGCACTCGCAGGCCTCTCTTATGATGGTCTTCCAATCCCTGCTCCTTTCTGCTCCTCTGGTATAGGGAACTACACAGTAGGAACATACGTTGTTGCATCCGCGCATAATGGATATGAATGCGGATACTCCGTTGCGGTCGAGCCTTACAGGAGAAATGTCTGCATAAGTCTCTTCTCTTGATAGTATTACGTCCATCTGCGGATTTCCGCCTGATGCTGCTTCTATCAGTTCTGGTAATTTCCGGTATGAGTCAGGTCCGGAAACGATGTCCACCTTCCCTGAATCAAGGAGCTTTTCCTTGAGCCTTTCTGCCATACACCCAAGAATGCCAATGAGCACTCCTGGTCTATTTTTCTTCTGTATGTTGAACTGCTCGATGCGTCCAAGAATCCTCTGCTCGGCGTTGTCTCTGATGGAGCAGGTGTTGGCCATTATTACATCTGCTTCGCTGATGTCTTCAGTGCGTTCGAACCCGTGGTCGGAAAGAATTGAGAATATGACTTCCGTGTCGGCCACGTTCATCTGACACCCGTATGTTTCTATATATACCTTCTTCATATCAGTGGCAAAGATATGGATTTTTCGTATATTTGCCGAATAAATATATGAGAAGGTTAGGTCTGATACTGGCACTTTTGTGCTCTATACTCTTGAGTTCCTGTGGTGGAAGTGTGAAAGATATAAGCGTGACATCTTTCAAGCTTGTGTCTGTGTCACCTCAGGGAACTTCTGGCGTATCAATATTAGTGGAAGTGGGACTTAATAATCCTGGGATGGGGTTTGAAGTGACTGATCTCCAGGCTGTTTTTAATATTGATAAGAATCCGGCGTTGATGGTTTCGGCTGATCAGCTTATGGTGGAAGGACGAAAGGAGAAGATCTATTCTATTCCGCTTAAAGGTCGTATTGCTGATGGTGCCAATCCGTTCCAGCTTCTTCGGCTTCTTAATACCGATAACGTCTCTAATTTTCTTACTGCAGATTTTAGTGCAAGGGTGGCTCTGCGTGGGGGTATTGGCAAGAAAATTGAAATCAAAGATATCCAGTTGAATGAGTTTCTTAAACAGAACAGGGCACAGCAAGATGAATAAACGTGTGATATTATATATTCTTCTCCTTATGGCGGGAGCGTCCTCTGTGGCTGCTCAGAATGTCCCTTCTGAGACTTCTGCCGGGGAAGTCGAATATGCTGGGATGGAAGTTCAGGTGGATTCGTCTCTTATAGGAATGGATATCTTTTCAATCCTTCCTGAAGATGTCGTCGTGATTCAGGATGCGTCTGTGCGTGCTGCACTTGCCGCCAAGATAGAGTCGGCTCCAGAACGTCTTGTGAGCGGTTTCCGTATCAGACTTTTCAGCAGTAGCTCGCGAACAGCGCGTGAGGCCTCTTTGGAGGTGCTTCGTAGGTTTAACGCGCAATATCCTTTCATCTCTGTATACAGGAGTTATTCTGCTCCGAACTTCAAGGTGACTATCGGAAATTTCCGCAATAGGGCGGAGGCAGAGGCTGTACACCGCCTGGTCAAGAAAGACTATCCTGATGCTTTTATCGTCCGTGATCGGTTCCGTTACCCTACGATAGGCCGCTCTGATATGAGTACCATAGTTGTTGAGGAAGAATGATTAAACAGGGACTTGAAATAAAACAGACGCAGAAGATGTCTCCGCTGCAGATCCTGACCATTAAGCTGATTGAGCTGCCGGTACAGAGTCTGGAGCAGAAAGTCCGTAGCGAAATAGAAGAGAATCCTGTTCTGGATGATGGCCCTGATCCTGACCGGCCGGATGAGTCTAAGGATATTTCTATAGACGAACTGAAAGATGATGACTATATCCCAGCATACAAGACACGAGTTAATAACTGGGGTAAGGATGCGCGTCCGGAGTATAATACTTTTTCTGTAAAGGAAAGTTTTAACCAGAAGCTGATGGATCAGCTCGGATGTCGCAACCTTGACAAGCATCAGTATGATATAGCAGCCTTTCTAATAGGTTCTTTGGATGGTGATGGTTATCTTCGTCGCGATATTGAGTCTTTGGTAGATGACATGGCATTCCGCGCCGGTATCGAGACTTCGTCTGAAGAGGTGCTTTCAGTATTGAAAATTATTCAGGATTTCGAGCCTACTGGGGTAGGAGCACGGGATCTCCGCGAATGCCTGCTTCTTCAGCTTCGTGCATGCAGGCAGACGAAAGAGGTGAAGGATGCCGAGAATATCCTTGAGAACTACTTCCAGGAGTTTACCAACAAGCATTTCCAGAAAATCATATCCCGTACCGGCATGACTGAAGGTGAGTTAAAGAAGGCTATCTCAAGGGTGGTACGCTTGAACCCATCCCCTGGTGGTGGCAGTGATGACTCTTATGAAGATGTACAGCAGATTGTTCCGGATTTTATACTGGAGGAAGACAATGGACATCTGACTTTTTCTATGCCAAGGTCTTCAGTTCCGGAACTTCGTATCAACAAAAAGTATGCGGATATGCTCCTTGACGCCAAGGGCTCTTCTGAGCGGGCGCAGAAAGAGGCAGCGGCATTCGTGCGTCAGAAAATAGATTCCGCCAAGTGGTTTGTGGAGGCTCTCAAACAGAGGCAGAATACCCTTTCCAAGACTATGCAGGCCATTCTGGATTATCAGCAGGCATACTTCGCTTCTGGTGATGAGACCAAGCTTAGGCCTATGGTGCTCAAAGATATTGCCGAGAAGACCGGCTTTGATATTTCCACCATTTCTCGTGTGGTTAATAGCAAATATATTGAAACCGACTTTGGAATCTTCCCTTTGAAATATTTCTTCTCTGAGGGGATGGAAAACAAGGACGGAGAGTCGGTGTCTACGAGGGAGTTGAAAAAAGTGCTTCAGGAGTGCGTGGATGCTGAAGACAAACGCAAGCCTCTTACTGATGAGCAGCTTGTAGAAGAGATGGAGAAGCATGGCTACAAGGTAGCGCGCAGGACCATTGCTAAGTATCGCGGACAGCTTGGAATTCCTTTGGCACGCTGGCGCAAGGAACTATAATTTTTCCACACGGCTCTTGCCTGAAGGGTGGCAGATGACTTGAATGTCTATCGTGTCTACCTTATATCCCCTGATTTTGTGCTGTTTGAGACGGCTTTCCACCATAGAAATTAGCTCGTCGTCTAGTAAATCGCAATAAGAGTTGTTGACAGTGTCGTATATGTGAATGTGCTTGAATGTGTTGACATCGAAGTACATTTTGTTGTTGGCGCTATATCTCCTATGATATATGCCAAGGTCTGAGAGTGCGATAAGAATGTTGTACACCGAGGCGATGGTCACAGTCTGGCCATCTTTGTTGGAAATATAATCTGCCACCATGTCCGCACTCGCATGTCCAAGATTGAGCATGGCTTCGTGGACGGATAGTCTCTGCGGGGTAGTTTTCAGCTGCTTTTCCTTCAGAATTGCCTTGAATTCATCGATAGATGGTGCCGCAGTTGTCTTTGATTTCATTATTATTGAGGGACTTGTAAATCGTACAAAGATATGCTTATTTTTGAAGTTTTCCAAAAATGTCTTAACTTTGTTATATGGAACATATCAAGTGTCTTATCATCGGAGGTGGCCCTGCTGGATACACGGCTGCCATTTATGCGTCAAGAGCCGCGTTATCTCCCGTACTATATGAGGGGGTGGAGCCTGGTGGACAGTTGACTACCACCACAGTCATCGAAAACTTTCCTGGGTTTCCTGGAGGTGTGGATGCCAACAAACTCATGTCTGACATGCGCGAGCAGGCAGCCGGACTTGGAGCGGACATCCGCAGAGGCGTTGTGACATCGGTAAATTTCGATGTCAGACCGTTTCGTGTTACGGTAGATTCTGAGGTGGAGGTTGAGGCTGACTCTGTGATAATTGCTACAGGGGCTACTGCCAAGTATCTTGGGCTGCCTTCAGAGAGGAAATTTAGGGGTATGGGAGTTTCCGCTTGTGCTACTTGTGATGGTTTCTTCTATCGTCGCAAGGATGTTGCAGTGGTAGGAGGAGGTGATACCGCGTGTGAGGAGGCTACCTATCTTGCCGGACTCTGTCGGAAGGTGTACATGATAGTCCGTAGGGATGTTCTCCGTGCCTCTGAAGCCATGCAAGAGCGTGTGAAAAAGACAGAGAATATTGAGATTCTTTGGAATTGCAATACTCGTGAAGTGCTTGGGGACGAGAACGGTGTTACCGGTGCGAGACTTGAGCGCAAGAATGGCGAGGTTTTTGATATAAGGATTGACGGATTCTTCCTTGCTATCGGACACCATCCCGTATCCGAGTTGTTCTCAAAATGGGTTAAGACTGATGCGGAAGGATATATTGTCACAGATGGCGTAAGCTCCCGCACTAATGTGGAGGGTGTGTTTGCTGCTGGGGATGTTCAAGATCCGTATTATAGACAGGCCGTTAACGCTGCCGCCTCGGGATGTCGGGCTGCGCTGGATGCCGAAAAATATTTAAAAAGATGAAATTGTCAAGAATATTGCCTTTCGTGGTGATTGTAGGCCTTTGCGCCATATCGTGCAAGTCTCAATATGCGGCTCTGCTTGAGAGCAATGATGCTGATGCGAAGTATGCTGCGGCATTCGACTATTTTAACAAAGGAAAGTACTCCAAGTCTGCCGCTCTGTTCGAGTCGTTGTCTCTTCTCGTGGGCGGTACTGCCCGTGAGGACTCTGTGCTTTATTACTGGGGCTTGAGCAACTATTCCATGGGAGACTATTATACCGCCGAGACCAATTTCACCAAATTCGTCTCCACGTATCCATACAGTCCTCTTGAGGAGAGTGCCGAGTTCCTGCGTGTGGACTGTCTTTATAAGGCTACGCTCAGATATGAGCTTGACCAGACCCCGACATATACAGCCATGCAGGCTATCAGTGCATATCTGATAAACAACCCGGATTCTCCTAATGCAGACATCTGCCGTCACATGCTTGAGGATCTTGGAGAAAGACTTGACCGGAAGGCATACGAAAACGCCAAATTGTATTATAAGATGGAGGATTATCTTGCCTCCAGGGTGGCTTTCAAGAATATCTTGAGGGATGATGCTGACAACGTATACAGGGAGGATATACTATATTATTCCGCTATGTCGTCCTATAAGTATGCTGAGATGAGTGTCAAATCTAAGCAGAAAGACAGATTCCTTGTATTCATGGACGATTATCTCAATTTTATAGGAGAATATCCAGAGTCGTCATACCGCAAGGAGCTTGATAGGCTTTATGCCAAGGTAAAAGAAAATTATTGAAACTTTCCCGACAATTCCGGGGTAATATAAGTATGGAAAAGAAAATACCTACAAATACCATCACCCGCGATATCAAGTATCTCGCGGAGCCTACGGGCAACATTTATGAGACTGTGGTAATACTCTCCAAGAGAGCCAACCAGATCTCTGTAGCAGAGAAGAAGGAACTTGCTAAGAAGCTTGAAGAGTTCAAGGGTGATCGTGACACCATGGATGAAGTCTTCGAGAATAAGGAGCAGATAGAAATCTCCAAGTATTATGAGCGTCTGCCAAAGCCTGATCTTGTAGCTATTTCAGAATTTGAAAACGGCGAACTCTACTACAGAACAGCCAAGGAAGACGCCGCGGAGAAATAGTCCCGCTTAATGCTTCGTTCTTTACACATAAGGAACTATATTTTAATAGACTCTCTGGATGTTTCTTTTCCAGAGGGTCTGATTATTATTACTGGCCAGACGGGCGCGGGTAAATCCATCATCCTTGGCGCTATGTCGCTGCTTTTCGGTGCCAAGGCGGATGCATCCATGGTGGCTCAGGGTGAGGATAGTTGTGTGGTAGAAGCCGAGTTCGATACCGGTACAACTGGGCATCTTACTATTAGGCGAGTTGTCAATGCCTCTGGACGTTCGAGGAGCTTTATTAATGACTGTCCCGTGCAGGTTGCTGCGCTTCAAGCGCTTGCGGACAAGCTGATAGATATTCATTCTCAGCACAAGAGCATCTTGCTGACGGACAAGAAATTCCAACTTTCGGTACTTGACCGTTTTGCTGATGATAGGGAAGAACTTATGGCTTGTCGCAGGCTATGGGGCGAGTTGTCTGCACTTGAGGCGGAGATTCGGACGAAACGTGCCAGGATAGAGTCTCTGAAGGCTGACCGGGACTATGTGCTTGCGAGACTTGGGCAGCTTGAGCAGGCCAAGCTGGTGTCTGGTGAGTTGGAGTCGCTGGAGGAAGAGCATAAGAGTCTTGCCAATGCGGAGCAAATAATGGATTCTCTTTCCAAGGCTTCCGCGTTGATATCCGGCTCTGACGATTCGGAATTCTGCGTCTCTGCGTCTCTAAAGGAGGTTTGCCGGAGTCTGGAACACATTTCATCATGCCTTTCCAAGGCATCTGGTCTTGCATCAAGACTTGATTCGGCAAGACTGGAGATAGATGATGTATCCTCCGAAATTGATGGGCTTCTTTCGTCAGTCAATCTCTCTCCGGGGCGGCTTGAAGAGGTGGAAGACAGGATGTCTCTGCTATATTCACTGCTTCGGAAATTCTCTTGCAGTACTGTTGATGAGCTTGTAGCCATGAGGGACTCATATTCAAGCTCTATTTCCGGTACGCAGGATTTGGAGGAGGAACTGTCTGTTCTGGAGGACAAGGCATCAAGGTTGAGAGCTCAATATAAGGAGTCTTGCATGGCCTTATCTGCCGTGCGCCATAGTGCTGCTCCAGAGCTCTCTGATACGGTACGGGAGTCGCTTCATTTCCTGGAGCTTGAGGGTGCTGACTTTGAGGTGAGGGTTGAGGATGCGGATCCTGGTGCATCAGGGAGCGATAAAGTGTCTTTCCTTTTTTCTGCCAATGGTGGAGTTCCAGAGGATTTGTCTAAGGTGGCCTCTGGCGGAGAACTCTCGCGTATAATGCTTAGCATAAAGTCAGTGATGGCGAAGTTCGCTGGCATGCCAACGCTTATTTTTGATGAGATTGACACAGGTGTGAGTGGCAGTGTGGCTGATAAAATGGGACGTATGATCTGCTCTATGGGCAAGACTATGCAGGTGTTTTCCATTACTCACCTTCCTCAGGTGGCCGCTAAGGGAAATGCTCATTTTATAGTGAGCAAGTCAACGCGTGAGGACGGAAGGGTCATCTCAACTATGCGGCAGGTCAACGGGGATGAAAGGGTACGCGAGATAGCGCGCCTTCTAAGCGGCTCTTCTATTACAGATGCCGCACTTGCCAATGCAAGAGAGCTTCTTAGCGAAGACTGATGCTAAGGTCTGGTGAGTAAACGACCTTTCTTACGGCTGTGTTTTCTCGCCCATCTCCGATTTTCGTACTAAAAATGAAGTCAGACTGAAGTCCCTTTCCTGGAAAAGTTGGCAGTTTGGTAAACCATCTTCTGCCCAGAGATGAATAGGCTGACAAGTAGTATTTCATGATGTCATATCCTTGAAAAGCGAACGACCCCGGCTCGCTTTGGAATATGGACCTATACTCAAGTATGAATCTTTTTACAGCCTCGCTATCATAGTCTACATAGTAGGTGGCGGCCATTCTTGTATTTGCTGTGTAAAGGTCGAATACATCCGGGCCAACGCAGTTTCTGAATCGCGAGGTACTATAGAGCGTGATGTTGTTGTGAATGGAAGCTGCGATACCTATTTCCTTGACTTCCTTAGTGATAAAGGAGTCATCGTCAGAGGCGATGAGCACCCTGTAATGTGTATGCTTAATGTTCTGGATATCCTTGATGGAATTGACTGTGCGGAACAATACTCCAGCGGCGGAGAGCTTGTCCATAAGATAGGAACTCTGTTCTCCTGCTCCTTTTAATGAAGCGTCGCGGATTACGATTACTTGATCTCCAAGTGAGGTTTCCTGCTCAAGCCATTCGACCATTACATCCACCTGCCGTGCCCATCCGACTGGAGACTGAATGATATTGTCATTGGTATCCAGCAGTGATGCTGCCTTAGGCTCAAGTGGGGATATTACCATCCGGGTTCGACCAAGGATGGATGTCACTTCTGACAGCCCGTTATAATCCACTGGCCCTATGACGAGGTCCATCGAATTAAGGGCGTCTTTATTTAGTGCGTATTCTTCTGATGATGAGTCAAATACATGTAGTTTTATATTTATTCCTCTATTTCCGAGGTCGCGGAGTGCCAGTAGCGCCCCGCTGTACATCTCAAGATAGTTGGAACTTGGCTTCTGTACGGCATTGAACGGAAGCACCAGAGCGACTTTCACATCATCGGATCTTCCGTCAAGCCACTGCTCGTCCGCGTCAGTGCTTATGCTGTCACGTGCTTCTTCGATTACAGTGGTCTTGAGACTTTCGCTCTCCTTTTGAGTGGCCTGTACATTCTCTTTCTTGTCCTTCTTCCCAGGGAAAAGCCACCATGATCCTTGCGCCTGAGCGCAGGAACACAGGAGTAGTGTGGACGCGATGGTTATGATGATCTTCTTCATTTTCTGTGCAATGTGTTGATGAATCCTGTAAGGTCTTTGCAGAATCTGTTCCAACTCAAGCGTTCGTTCTCTTTCCTTATGTTGGATATGAACATTTCTTTGAGCTCTGGGTGACTGAAATACTCCTCTATGGCTGACGCTACGCATTCTGGGGTGCAGTCGTTGCATACCAGACCTGTGCCTCTGTCACCAATGGTCTCTTTTAGCCCTCCTACGTCAGTTACTACCATTGGAAGTTCAAAATGGTTGGCTACAGCGTTGATTCCGCTCTGTGTGGCGCTTCTGTATGGGAGAACTGCAAGGTCGGCTGCGCAAAAGTATTTCTTGACCTCGGAATCTTTTATGTACTGAGGGAATATGAAAAATCTGGATGGGGCTCCGCATTCGGATATGAGGTCGCTATATTTGTCGAAAGAACCGTATGGCTCACCTGCAATTATAAGCCTATACCTCTGGTCGAGGAGTTTCATGGCGCGAATGAGTATGTCAAGACCTTTATACTCCCGTATTAGTCCGAAGAATAAGAGCGTCCTGCTATCGTCCTTGTGAGGAATGCATAGTAGTTTTTCTGCCTGGGCCTTGTCTATCGGGCACCCGAAATGTGTGTATGTCGGATGGGGAAGCGTCATGTGAGGGATATCACTATTTAACTTCGTGAGGTCTTTCCCTACCTCGTCACATAGCGTTATGGCTCCATCTATTGACTTAAGGAACCATCGTGTCAAGGGAGCATCGAAGAAATGGGGCTCGTGTGGGATTACATTGTCAAGAATGCCTATTCTTGTGCAGCTTTTGGGCATTTTCCTGGAAACGAATCCAAGTGACGGTGCGAAATACGACATCCAGTATCTCATGATCAGTACGTCAGGCTCCCATTTTGCAATCCGTCGTGCTGTCTTCCTCCATGTTAAAGGATTAGCCGTATCCAATAGAGCGTCTGACTCTACGGATACGGCTTCATCCTCTGGTGTAACATATTGAGTCTTTCCCGGGAATAGGAAAGAGGGATATTGTCGTGTGAAATTGAATGCACGTACTTCGTGCTCCTTGCTCAGTTCGGAAAGCAGATTGGCGTTGAACTGAGCTATACCTCCCCTGAAGGGGTAGAAACAGGACAATATCGCTATCTTCAAAATGTGGAATTATTTCTGGCTGTTCTTCTCTTTTACGTATGCTGCGTTCAGACCTTCCAGAAGTGCATCGGTGATATCGAGTTCTGGGTCTGCTGCCACTACCGGTGTAGAGAGGATATCTCCCTGGGTGGCAATTATCATAGCATATTTTTTATCTGCGTTAAACTCGGTGATGTAGTTGTTGATAGCATCTGCGAGCTGGTTCATCATCACCTGCTGCTCCTCGAGGATTTCCTGCTGTTTCTGGTTGGCGTATGTCTCGAAGTTCTGCTGCTGCTCCATGAGTTTCTGGTTCTGGGTCTCGGCTACTGACTGGGTAAGGAGCCCCTTGTTGAGCTTGTCGCTGAATGCCTTGATGTCTTTCTCTATCTTGTTACGGCGGCGGGTAACTTCCTGATTGATGCTGTTGACTTTAGTCTCCACCACGCTGCGGAGGTCGTTAGCCATGTCGTAGTCGCTAAGGATGGTGTCAAGGTTGAAATAGACGATGGCGCCCTTTGTAGCGGTAGCCTCGGCAGTCTTGTCTTCTCCCGCTGCATTCTGTGCCGTGTTGTTGCAGCTTGTTGCGATGAGCGAGAGTCCTGCGAGGACTGCGGCGCTTAAAAGTGTTGCTTTGTTCATTATTGTGTTTTTATTGATTACTATAAATCGGTGTATAATTCACAAATGTAGTCAAAAATTATTAATTTCCGACAGATACTTCCCGATAGTTGCTTCCAACCCCATATATAAGGCGTCGCAGATGAGAGCATGCCCTATGCTGACTTCGTCTGTCCATGGGATAGTCTGGATGAAATATGCGAGATTTTCGAGCGATAGGTCATGTCCTGCATTTAGCCCAAGTCCAAGGTCTTTTGCTGCCTGTGCCGTCTGCAGATAAGGTTCGATGGCTTCCTCCCGGCCATGTGCATATCCAGCCGCATAGGCTGCTGTGTACAGTTCGACTCTGTCTGCACCGCAGTTTCGTGCGCCTTCTGCCATCTTTGGGTCTGGGTCGATAAAAATGGATGTCCTGATACCTCTGGCCTTGAAGGAGGCACATACTCTTGTTAGGAATGCCCTGTTCTTGATGGTATCCCATCCGGCATTTGAGGTTAGCGCGTCTGGTGCGTCCGGCACAAGTGTTACCTGATCTGGGATAACTTCGCATACAAGGGCGGAGAAACTGCCAGTGGGATTTCCTTCTATGTTGAATTCTGTCTTGAGCGCTGGTCTAAGGGCGCGTACGTCTGAATATCTTATATGACGTTCATCCGGCCTGGGATGAACTGTGATGCCTTCTGCCCCGAAGCGTTCGCAGTCAAGCGCTGCCTTGAGAACGTCAGGCATATTTCCGCCCCTTGAGTTTCGTATTAGGGCGATTTTATTGATGTTTACACTCAATCTGGTCATTGTAAAACGCTTTTGGCTGCAAAATTACTCATTTATTTTGTAAAAATTCTTACATTTGAGGTTCAATATGAAGTTGGCATACTACATAAAAGAGGACAAACTGGCCGCGAATCCCGAGATTCCGGAACTTGCGGATAGAATCAGGGCTGCCGGTGTGGATTTGTATAGGGTTGGCGCTTCCACGGATGTGACTTCCCATACGGATGCCTTGCTCAGTCTTGGCGGTGACGGTACTTTCTTAAGTGCCGCCCGTGTTGCGGTTCCGTGTGGCCTTCCCGTTCTTGGTGTGAATTTCGGGCGTCTTGGTTTCCTTTCCGATATTGAGCCAGATGCTCTTCTTGATGCATTGCTGGATGGGAAGTTTGTAACAGAAGAGAGGGATTTGCTCCTTGCCAATGCCCCTTTTGCGGCTGTAGATGGCTGGCCATACGCTCTTAATGAAGTGAGCGTATCACGTACTGGCGCTTCTATGCTGGGAATTGATGTCAATGTGGATGGCGTCCAACTTCCGACTTATTGGGCTGACGGACTGCTGATTGCTACTGGCACCGGTTCTACTGCCTATTCCTTGAGTGCGGGCGGACCTATTTGTACTCCGGACGCAAGGGTGTTTATTTTGTCTCCTATATCTCCGCATAACCTCAACCTTCGACCACTTGTGATACCTAACTCCTCTGTCATAAAGCTTAGTGTTAGGTCTCGTGAGGGCAAGGCTGTGCTTACGATGGACAATCGGGTTTTTCCTATGGAGAATTCTTCCACTCTTACCGTGAGTCTTGCGCCGGTCAGGCTCAAGCGGTGGTGTCTTGGAGGTTCAAGTTTCTTCAATGCACTGCGGAGCCGTCTTTTCTGGGGAGAGGATATGCGTAATAGCAGCATAACCTATTGACGATAATAACATGAATAGAACAAAACTTCCAGTACATGTGTCCCTGATTATGGATGGGAACGGCCGATGGGCCCAGAAACAGGGCAAGGAGAGGGTTTACGGACATCTTGAGGGCGTGGAGAGCGTACGCGATGTTATGGCCACGTCGGTGGAACTTGGTATTAAGTATGTGTCTTTCTTTGCGTTCTCGGAGGAAAATTGGAATCGTCCTAATGCTGAAGTGGCCGCTTTGATGGAACTTATGGGGAAGGCCATGTGCTCCGAGCTTCACACTTTTGAGAAGTATAACGTGAGATTTATGGTTCTTGGCAACCGGGAGCATCTTTCTGGTGAGCTGAAATCCACAATTGATCGTGTAAGTGCCGCCACGGCGGGAAATACGGGACTCACCATGATCCTTTTTCTCAGTTATAGCGGAAGATGGGACATAGTTCAGGCTGCGCGAAAGATGGCACACGATTTGAAAAACAATCCAAATTGTGGGACGGAGGTGGCTGATTTCAGTAGGTATCTAGTCACGGACGGTATTCCTGACCCGGATCTTCTTATCCGTACGTCTGGAGAAAAACGTATGAGCAACTATCTTCTTTGGCAGTGTGCTTATACTGAGTTTGTCTTTACGGATGTGCTTTGGCCGGATTTCAGGCGGGAGCAATATCTTGAGGCGCTTGATGAGTATGCCGTCCGGGATCGGCGTTTCGGAAAAGTAAAATAAAAGGATTATATTTGCAGAATATGAATTTCGGAAAGATATTATCAGTTTGGGGATTGATACTTTGTGCCATGACAGCGGCTCAGGCACAGGACGGTGGTGTGGAGGTGGATTACAACCATCCGAAGCGTTATGTGGTGGGTGGTGTCCGTGTAGAAGGAAACTCGTACTTCAAGGCCTCACAGATTATATCACAAGCTGGAGTTCGCGAGGGGGTTACCATTACGGTCCCTGGCGAGGAGGTCTCCAATATGGTTAGCCGGCTCATGCTGCAGAAGTTTTTCGATAGTGTGTCTGTGGAGATCGATAGTCTGAGCAGCGCGAGGGATACAGCCTATTTGGCTATCAAGATAAAGGAGCGCCCGAGGGTGTCACAATGGACTTTCTCTGGGGTAAAGTCCGGTGAAAGGAAAGATATTGAAGAAAGGGTCAATCTTAAGCGTGGTCGGGAATTCTCTGAGTATGTGGAGAAGACGACTTCTGATATTATCAAGAGATACTTTGCTGAGAAGGGCTTTCTAAAGTGCGAAGTGAAGGCTGAAGTCAAGAAAGATTCCATCATCAAGAATGCGATTCAGGTTAATTTCGCAGTCAACAAGGGCGAGAAAATCAAGATTAAGGACATAAATTTCATAGGTAATAACAATGTGAAAGAATACAAGTTGGCCAAGTCCATGAAAAAGACCAAGTCCAACAAACTCTACAATTTCTTTCACAGCAAGAAATTCAACGAAAAGGAATATCTCAACGACAAACGTGCTGCCATAAGTGCTTTCAATGAGGCCGGGTACCGTGATGCCAGACTTGTGAGGGATTCCATATACTATGTTTCCCCAAACAGGATTGCTATTGATCTCGTGTTCGATGAGGGCGACAAGTATTATTTCAGAGATATAAAGTGGACTGGAAACTCTATCTACTCAACTGATCAGTTGAACTCCGTGCTTTCCATCAATAAGGGTGATGTCTATGATGTAGTTACACTTGAGAAGCGCCTTAGGGGTGGCGGCAAACAGACGGACTATGATGTCACGAAACTCTATAGGGACAACGGATACCTGTTCTTCAATATCAATCCTGTCGAGACCAATATCCAGAATGATTCGGTGGATGTGGAGATTCGTATCGCAGAGGGTAAACAGGCTACTTTGGATAACATCATCATTAATGGTAACGATCTTACCAATGAAAAGGTTGTAAGGCGTCAGATTTTCACGCGCCCGGGATACCTGTTCAGTCAGACTGATTTTGAACGGTCCATACGTGAAATTGCTTCCCTTGGCCAGTTTGACGCTGAGGCTATTATGAATCCAGATACGGGATTTTCAATAGTTCCGAAGTCGGGCAATAGCACTGTGGATATTATCTACAATGTTACAGAGAAGCCCTCATCGCAGCTTGAACTCTCCGGTGGTTGGGGAGGAAAGACTTTCGTAGCTACAGTGGGTGTAAGCTTTAACAACTTCTCTACGCATCGGATGTTCGATAAGGGTGCATGGCGACCAGTACCTCTTGGTGACGCTCAGAACTTGGCTTTCCGCTTCCAGACCAACGGAACATATTATACTGCCCTTACTGCAAGCTTTACCGAGCCGTGGCTCTTTGGCAAGAAGCCTACTTCGCTGAATCTCAGTGCATATTATACTCGTTCCACCGACTCGTATCTTGCGCTCAATATATTGAGTAACAATCGTATGATGGAGGTGTTCGGTCTTTCTGCGTCTCTTGGTACGAGACTTAAGTGGCCTGATAACTATTTCGTCTTGTACAATGGCCTTAACTGGCAGACGTACAAGTTGAAAAACTGGTATTCTGGGTATTTTATCTTCGACGATGGAATGGCCAACAATATCAACTATTCTATCACGCTTTCGAGAAACTCTACGGATCAGATCATCTATCCGCGTCAGGGGTCCGATTTCCAGCTGTCACTTCAGCTTACTCCTCCGTTCTCTTTGTTCAGAAAGCACGATATTGATGCTGACGGCAACAAAGTGCCAGTGAAGAGCTATAAGGATGTCAATTACGACAATTGGTCTTCCAAGGATCGTTTCCGCTGGATAGAGTACCATAAATGGAAATTCTCTGGTGCCGTATATACTAAGCTCGCCGGTGACCTTGTGCTCATGACTAGAGCGCAGTTCGGATATCTTGGATACTATAACCGCAAGTGGGGGTATTCTCCGTTTGAAGGATTCCTACTTGGAGGTGACGGAATGTCCGGATATAATACCTATGGGTCGGAAATTATTGCGATGCGTGGTTATGAGAATTACTCTCTTACTCCGTATGAGCCTTCAAGTTACAATTCTACAGGATATGCGTATGCCGGTAATATATATGATAAATTTACCATGGAACTTCGTTATCCTGTCATGCTCCAGCCGTCATCCACTATTTTCGTGCTGGCGTTCCTTGAGGGAGGTAACTGTTGGTCTGATATAAGGAATTTTAATCCGTTCCAGATCAAACGCAGCGCCGGAGTAGGTGTGCGCATCTATCTACCGATGATTGGCCTGCTCGGTGTGGACTGGGGTTATGGATTTGACACAGTAGATGCCACAAAGAGAAGTCAGTTCCACTTCATGATTGGCCAGCAGTTTTAGTTGAATCACATATTAACATTAGAAATATTAATTAAAGTTTTTTGATATGAAGAAAATTCTTTTGATTGCTGTTTCGGCTCTTGTTGCCGTTTCGGCTTTTGCTCAGAACAAATTTGCACACGTCAATTTCAGTGAGCTTGTACAGCTCTGTCCAGATGCCGATGAGGCCAGGACCAAGATGAATGCCGCAAGCAAGGAGGCTCAGGAGACGTACCAGGCTATGATTGAAGAGTTCCAAACAAAATATCAGCAGTATGAGTCCAAAGCTTCTACATGGAGTGACTCCATTCGTACAAGCAAGGAAAAGGAACTTCAGGAGATTCAGGGACGTATTCAGGACTTCAGCCAGTCAGTAGATGCTGAGCTCCAGCAGCAGCAACAGACTCTCATGGCTCCTATCTACGAGAAGGCAAGAAAGGTGGTTGAGGATCTTGCAAAAGCTGGGTCTTACATCTATGTATTTGATGTCAACAGCATGCTTTACTACGATGATACCCAGAGCACTGACCTTACTCCAGCAGCAAGAAAGGCTCTCAATATCCCTGAGGGACGTACCCTTGAGACACTTCAGGCAGAACTTCAAGCACAGCAGGCTAATGCGGAATAGTTTCTTTTAGACTATGCAACATAAAATCATTGATGCCCATGACGTGGTAATCAGATTTGCAGGAGATTCGGGAGATGGTATGCAGCTCACCGGGTCTCTTTTTGCAGATATGTCAGCCATTTATGGTAATGGCTTGTCCACGTTTCCTGACTATCCTGCGGAAATCAGAGCTCCTCACGGTACTGTTTCTGGTGTGTCTGGATTCCAAGTTCATATAGGTTGTGAAAAGATGTCCACTCCTGGAGATTTCTGTGATCTTCTGGTGGCTATGAATCCAGCTGCTCTTAAGGCTAATGCCAAATGGTGCAAGCGTCACGCTATGATTCTTGTGGACCAGGACGCATTTGACGAGTCTGGTATGTCTAAAGCCGGGTTTAAGACAGACAATCCTTTTGAGGAACTCGGTGTAGAGGATCGTACGCTTATTGTCGCTCCTATCACTACTCTTACGGTGGAGAGTTTGAAGGATAGTGGTATGGATAATAAGGCCATATTGAAGTGTAAGAATATGTTTACGCTTGGTATGGCATGTTACATATATAACCGTCCGCTTGAATATATTTTCAAGTACCTTGAGAAAAAATTCTCCAAGAAGCATCCGGAGGTGATCGAGCCAAACAAGAAAGTGCTTCGGGATGGATTTAACTATGCTGCTAATATTCAGATAATCGCTAATACTTATACTATAGAGCCTGCGCATAATCTTGCTAGGGGAACCTATCGTAATATTACGGGAAACCAAGCTACTGCGTGGGGTTTGCTTGCGGCTTCTGAGAAGTCAGGTCTATCCCTTTTCTGTGGATCGTATCCTATTACTCCGGCGACTGCAATACTTGAAGAACTTGCCATCCATAAGAGCTTGGGTGCCAAGACTTTGCAGGCAGAGGATGAGATAGCTGGAATATGCACTGCCATTGGTGCTTCGTTTGCCGGTAACCTTGCCGTTACTACTACATCTGGACCGGGACTCTCTCTGAAATCTGAAGCCATGGGGCTCGCTGTCATGGCGGAACTTCCACTCGTGGTTGTAGATGTGCAGCGCGGCGGCCCTTCTACAGGACTCCCGACCAAGACGGAGCAGTCGGACCTCAATCAGGCATTGTATGGCCGTAATGGAGAGTGCCCTATGGCGGTAGTTGCTGCCCATTCTCCGGCACATTGTTTCGATGCTGCATTTACGGCTGCGAAGATTGCTGTCGAGCACATGACCCCTGTTCTTCTTCTTTCGGAGGGCTTTCTTGGCAATGGATCTGAGCCTTGGCGTATTCCTCAGATGAAGGATTATCCCGAGATTAAGCCGCCTTTCGTGCGCGGAATACTTAAGGAGGGTGAAAAGTTTCATCCGTTCGAAAGAGATCCTCAGACTCTTGTGAGAAGGTGGGCCGTCCCGGGACAGAAGGGATTTGAACATCGTGTGGGCGGTCTTGAGAAGACGCATCAAGGTGTTCTTTCTACAGATCCCCTGAATCATGAGATGATGGTGCGTGAGCGCGCGGAGAAAGTCCAGCGTATTGCTGCCGACCTTCCGGAACTTCAGGTGATCAATGGCCCGAAGAGTGGAAGGTTGCTTGTTGTAGGCTGGGGTGGAACTTACGGGCATATACTGTCAGCTGTGAGGGAGATAGGCGATTCTGTGTCTTATGCTCATTTTGACTTTATAGTTCCTCTTCCATCTAACACTGAAGATGTGCTGAAGTCATTTGACAATGTTCTTGTATGTGAACTCAACAGCGGTCAATTTGCGGACTATCTGCGCGCAAAGTTCCCACATGTGGAGATATTGAAGTACAACAAAATACAGGGCCAACCGTTCCTTGTGAGCGAATTGGTGGATGCTATTAGAAAGGAGATGTAATTATGGCAACATTGACATTCAAAGACTTCAAGAGTGATCAGGAAGTGCGTTGGTGTCCGGGGTGCGGTGACCATGCCGTGCTTGCTGCACTTCAGAGGGCTCTTCCTAAAGTGAGTCAGGCACTTAACTATGACAAGGAAAGATATGTGGTGGTATCAGGTATAGGCTGCTCTTCTCGACTTCCATACTATATGGACACATACGGATTCCATAGTATCCATGGACGTGCGACAGCTATTTCGACTGGTATTAAAGTTGCAAATCCGTGGTTGACTGTATGGCAGGCTTGCGGCGATGGTGATGCGTTAGCTATTGGTGGAAACCACTTCATCCATGCAATACGTCGTAATATTGATATTAATATCATCTTGTTCAATAATCAGATTTACGGACTCACTAAAGGTCAGTATTCTCCGACTTCCAAGTTTGGCGCCATTACCAAGACTTCACCTTATGGTACTGTTGAACATCCGTTCAACCCTGGAGCTCTTGTTCTTGGAGCAAAGGGCACATTTTTCGCCCGTTCGCTTGATGTGGAACTGAAACTCAATGAAGAGATCATGACGGCTGCTGCATTGCATGACGGCTGCTCTGTCATGGAGATGCTTACCAATTGTGTCATCTTTAATGACGGAGCTCATAAGAATCTTTCTGATCCTGCTCTTAAGGCTGATAATACTATTGTGCTTCGTCACGGTGAGAAGATGATATTTGGGAAGAACCATGACAAGGGACTTATCTATGACGGTAAGAAGATAAGGGTAGTGCATATCGGAGAGGGCGGATTTACAGAGGAGGATATCCTTGTCCATGATGCGCATACTGACAATATTGGCATACACATGGCGCTTGCTGAGATGAAAGGCCCTGACTATCCTGTGGCTCTTGGTGTTATCCGTGATGTCAAAGATATTACCTACGATGATGGGGTGAGAGACCAGGTTAAGGACGTTATGGCAAAATCTAAGATTCACTGTGTGGACGACCTTCTTCATAGTGGCTCCACGTGGGAGGTTGAATAAAATACTATAGAAATTACCACTTTTGATAACAATAAAAATGAAAACACAAAACATTATGGCCCGTCTCCAGGCCAAGTATCCAGGTGAGAATGAATATCTCCAGGCGGTACAGGAGGTTCTTGAGTCTATTGAGGATGTGTACAACCAGCATCCTGAATTCGAAAAGGCCAAGATCGTTGAAAGGATGGTCGAGCCAGACCGTATCTTTACTTTCCGTGTAACATGGGTGGATGATCGTGGTGAAGTTCAGACCAATACCGGTTATCGTATCCAATTTAACAGCGCTATCGGTCCTTATAAGGGCGGACTGCGTTTCCATCGTGCCGTATCTCCTTCTATGCTGAAATTCCTCGGATTTGAGCAGACTTTTAAGAATGCTCTGACCACTCTTCCAATGGGTGGCGCCAAGGGAGGTTCGGATTTTGACCCTGTAGGAAAGTCCAATGATGAGATTATGCGTTTCTGTCAGGCATTTATGCTCGAACTCTGGAATTGTATTGGCCCTGATCAGGATATTCCTGCTGGAGATGTTGGCGTGGGTGGTCGTGAAATTGGCTACCTTTATGGCATGTATAAGAAACTTGCTCGCCAATATAATACTGGAGTACTTACCGGAAAGGGCTCTACATGGGGTGGCTCTATCCTTCGTCCTGAGGCTACTGGCTATGGCGCTTTGTATTTTACCCAGAATATGCTTGCGCGTATGGGAAAAGACCTCAGTGGGCTTAAACTTGCCATCTCAGGCTTTGGCAATGTAGCGTGGGGTGCCTGCAAAAAGGCTGTTGAGCTTGGGGCTAAGGTGGTGGCTATTTCTGGCCCGGACGGCGTCTGCGAGATACCAGAAGGTATAACCAAGGAGATGATTGATTATATGCTTGTTATGCGAGCTTCCAATCGTAACATGGTGGAAGATATGGCTACTAAATTCCCGGAGCGAGCACACTTTGTAGCTGGCAAGAAAGCATGGAGCGTCAAATGTGATATTGCTCTTCCATGTGCATTCCAAAATGAACTTTCAGAAGAAGATGCCAAGGAACTCAAAGCCAATGGTACATGGTGCTGCTGCGAGGTTTCCAATATGGGGTGTCAGCCTGGAGCCATACATTATTTCCAGCACAATGGGGTTCTCTTTGCCCCAGGAAAGGCTGTTAATGCTGGCGGCGTAGCTACATCTGGACTTGAAATGACCCAGAATGCTTCACATATTAGTTGGAGCGGACAGGAGGTTGATGATAAACTCCACTTTATTATGAAGTCCATCCATGAGGCGTGCGTAAAGTATGGTACTCAGTCTGATGGCTCTGTGGACTACGTGAAGGGTGCGAATATCGCTGGGTTTATGAAAGTTGCAACTGCGATGCTTGAACAAGGAACAATTTAGTTTCTGACGAGATTTATTTATGCAGTAGGAACTTTTTCCTATATGTGACGGATAGAGAGGACGGCCAACGAAATTATGGTCGGTCTCTCTGTTCGTTTTCTTATGGGGACATTTTCGCACTGAGCGGGTTTGGAATGCGCCGCGGCCCTTCCGGAATCCCTCTCCTATCCTGTGTAAAATGGCGCGCCATCAAGGCAATCGTTACATTTGTGAAACACAACTAAACCAATTTAATATGCTAAAAAGAATTCTATCGACCCTCTTGGTCATTGCAAGCATTATGAATGCTTGTACATCAGAAATGCCTAGTGCAGAATCAAATCGTTCAGATTTATCGGATTTTGCAAGGTTGGATGAATTTGCATTTGACTATTCTGTGAATACCGCATACGGTTATTTGATTGTAATTTCAAGTGGGAGGTAGTAATGAAACGTTATTCTTCTATATTGCTGCTGTGTTCGTTGGCATTTCTAATGATATCGTGTATAAAGGATGTGGATCTTATAAATGATGATCCACCTACTGTGGTTGTGGAATGCTGTTTGACCAACACAAAAGCGGAGCAGGCCTTATATCTTTCTTATACGAAGCAAAAGAATCAGACGGACTTTAAGGATATTTCAGGCGCAGTTGTGACCCTTACCGATAAGACCAAGGGAGAAGTTATCGGGAATTTCACATATCAGGCAGGCGACACTTGGTTGCTTGATTATATTCCAGAGGCCGGGCATGAATACAGATTGGATATAAAGACTCCAAGCGGCGAATCTGTCTGGGCTGAATGTAAAATGCCTACTAATTTCATTAAAGCGCATCTTATACAGACTGTTGGGTTTGTGGAAAGAGTAAGTGCGCACCTTTTAAGCGATTACATGGCATACTGCATACATTTTGTTCCAGATAAATCTCAGAATCCATCAGATCTTCCAGAACGCTATTGGGAGACTAATGGATACTGCTATTCCATAGAAGAGCAGGAGACGGGTGAGGATGTGTTCTTTTCTTTGGACATTCTCCAAGGATATACAAATGATTATAAAGTTGTATCCATGGATTTGACTACAGACCTGCCTTTCTTAATTGGAAATAATGTCATGGATGTTAATTATGGCGAGGGTGTTGAGTTCCCTATTGTGAAGTCCCTTGAGCCTGGAGATGAGGAAACTTATCTTTCATACGAGCCTTTCCCATCAGAAGAAGAAGACCACTATACGGCCTATTATTATCCTTCGTTGATTGGAGCAAAGGTCTGCAAAGATAGTATAGTATTTAGGAACAATGTTAAGTTGCAGGATAAGTATTTTCTGATTTCTGCATATTTGGGAGATGTTATTCCTCCTTATGTGACTCCGGATAAATGCCGTCTGACGTGTACGTACAGAAGCAAAGATATGTATTCGTATTTTAAAGATGTGGAAAACTTGACTTCGTCACCGGAAAAAAAGGACTTTACACATATTTTCGTGAGAGATAATATATTGACCAATATTAAAGGCGGAATCGGTTTTTTTGGCGCGGAGTATAAGGAAGATCTTCCTTGGGCACTGATGCTGTCTCCAATGGAGAAGTCGGACTTAACTCAATTGTCATATATAACTGATTTCTATTCTATAAAATTTGAATAACTATGAAGAAGATAGTGCTGATAGCCTTTATGGCCGTGTTTGTCTCTTTTGAGCTGGTGGCGCAAGATGTTTTTGATAAAGTGGATACGTTACCGGCCGCATTTAAAGTTGAACGTCGCGCCGTTATTCGAAAGACAGGAGAGCTAGTGGCTGGTCTTGAGGAAATACGTAGTGTCGTAGCTCCTTTGGGTGAAGGAGATCCCATCAAATGGGCCCAGCAGATGCCTGGCGTTACTACAGGAGCGGATGGAGGCTCTGCAATGTATGTGCGAGGCAGTAATGCTGGTGCGAACCTTTGTACTGTTGACGGAATACCTATATATGGTTTTTCCCATATTCTTGGTTTGACGACGGTCTTGCCATCAGATGTTATTGGGGAGGTGTCCTTGGTTAGATCGGGTTTTACTGGATCGGGAAATAATTTTACGGCCTCTCATCTGAGGATTAAGACGAAAGCATCGGTGGAGAAAAATGTAAAAATCAATGTGAGTGCCAATAATTTCCTTGCTGGTGCAGGTCTGGAGGCTAAGTTGGGAAGGAAGATGTATTTGATTGTCAATGGCAGAGTGTCGCCATTAGCTTACGAATTTAATGAGATACAACGTCTTTCAAAGCAGTTTGATGCATTTAGGACTTTTGATGCAAAAGTATGGGATGTGTTCGCTAAAACTGGATATGTTTTTGATGCTAGGAATAATGTCTCAGCTACTTTTCTGTATAGTCGTGATTTATATGATTTTAATATGACTGGCTCAAAGAATAGTATGGGGTGGAGCAATATAGCAGGGGCTCTTGCCTTTTCAAATACGTCAGGAAGGGTTCATACAGATATGGCACTGACTTATACGGGTTTTAATACGCTTCAGAATATGAAACCCATATCTTCTGATTATACAAAAAAATCATTGAATCTTAATTCAGGATTGCAGGAACTTGCTTTCTCGACAGATATGCATTATGTGCCTGAGAATCATTTGGATTTTGAATGGGGCGCCAAGGCTCGTGTCGCATGGTTCAAATCTGGTGGTTGCCGTTACCAACTCTTCAAAACACGACTTTAATCGCTGTAAATCAGCTACTTGCAAATTCTTGTCTCGTGACACAAAATCAGCGAGGGACAAAAACGGGACAA